>Ga0209575_10000304_pt1 | contig 40954 bp, 43 predicted proteins | sample Medcelwee11metaG_FD_187172 | JGI IMG/M metagenome (GOLD analysis project Ga0209575, IMG submission 187172) | Freshwater pond sediment microbial communities from the University of Edinburgh, under environmental carbon perturbations - Medium... | ecosystem: Environmental > Aquatic > Freshwater >...
ATTCAGGATAAGGAACCGAACGCTGCCGGCGGTGTACACGGTTCACGAAAAATCAAACACCGAAGATGAGTGTGGTGGCCTTATCGAGCAATGTTCTGGACGCGGGTTCGAGTCCCGCCATCTCCACTTTTAGATGATTTTGCCTGATTCGTCTAAGTCCGAAGAGCCCTGAGAAATCAGGGCTCTTCGTGTTTATAGTGTGCGCCTGAGTTCTTCAGAGTTTGTTTGCATCCAAATGATTTGTTGGTATTTTGTTGTCAGATATACAACAGGAATTTCCGCTGACAACAAAATGATGTCTTTTCTGACAACAAAACGATGCCGAGAATAGCTATCCCCCTTTCAGATACTAAAATCCGTACCGCCAAACCTTTATCGAAAGATTACAAGCTCTCTGATGGTGAGGGTTTGCACCTGCTTGTTACAACGAAGGGAAGCAAGTTGTGGAGGATGCAGTACCGCTTCGAGGGTAAACAGAAAACGTTGAGCTTCGGCAAGTATCCGTATATCAGCCTGGCCGATGCCAGAAAGTTGAGAGAGGTGGCGAAACGGCAGCTTTTGAAAGGGGTTGATCCCATGGTTGATAAGGTGCTGGAGGTGCCTGAAAATGACAAGGTAAAGCTTTTTCAGATTGTAGCTGAGGAGTGGCTTGAGAAGCAGTTTCCGGTATGGTCGGTGCGTCATGCGCAAACGACGAAACTGAGGCTTTTCAACGATGTGTTTCCGCATATAGGGCAAATGCCAATCGATGGGATAAAGCCTGCAGACGTGCTTGTTGTGATGCGGTTAATAGAGGAGCGTGGCGCGATTGTGAAGGCGCACAAGATTAAGATCATTATCGGACAGATATGTCGGTACGCTGTGGTTACCGGACGGGCAGAGTATGATCCGACTGCTTCGATCAGAAGTAGCGAGGTTTTGACAAAGCACAAGGTGCGGCATCTTGGGGCAATAACTGATCCGAAAGAGTTCGGGGCGTTACTTCGGGCTATCGATGGTTTTTCCGGTACGTTCACTGTGCGTTCCGCCTTGCTGTTGTCTCCTCTTGTTTTTGTTCGACCTGGTGAGCTGCGGCACATGGAGTGGACGGAGGTTGACATCGAGGCGGGAATCTGGACCATATCGGCAGGAAAAATGAAGATGGGGCATGATCATGTTGTTCCGTTGTCACGGCAGGCGAAGGAAATTCTGTCGGGGATGGTTCCTGTTACCGGCCATCTGCAGTATGTTTTCCCTGGGCTTTCTCCAAGGCGTCCGATGAGCATGAACGCGATTACCGGTGCACTCAGAAGGCTCGGGTATGATGGCGAAACGATGACGGCTCACGGCTTTCGAGCTTCTGCACGAACGATGCTGGATGAGGTGCTCAGGTTTCGTGTTGACCTTATTGAGCATCAGTTGGCCCATACGGTACGGGATGCTCTTGGCAGGGCGTACAATCGCACCAGTTTTCTCGATGACAGGCGCGAGATGATGCAGGCCTGGGCGGATTACTTGGATGGGTTGAAGGTTTAGGTTTTCATTGGTATAGTTCCGTTAATCAGAATGAGGTATATGCCCCTTTTCTTGGGCGAGAGTCCCCAGTAAGTTGGCGTGCTTACTTTGGAGGGGAGCAATTTAAACGTAGTACACTGAGAGATTGCTCACTGATTTATTATTAGCTATCTTGTTAATTAGAATTTCGTTATGTAAAAATGGGATAGACAAATAATGACAGGTTTAACTTCTCTTGAAATATGCTCTGGAGCTGGTGGTCAAGCTTTGGGAATGGAGTTGGCTGGGTTTCAGCATCTTGGCTTAGTGGAGATTGAGCCTGCTGCTTGTAGAACGCTTCGCATGAACCGTCCGGAGTGGAATATAATTGAAGGAGACTTGCACCATTTTGATGGTACTCCATTCAAAGGGATTGATTTACTTGCCGGAGGAGTTCCCTGTCCGCCGTTTTCACGAGCAGGAAAGCAGCTTGGCAGTGAAGATGAAAGAGACCTCTTTCCTCAAGCTATTCGCCTTGTAGATGAATGCCGTCCGAAAGCTGTTATGCTTGAAAACGTTCGGGGTCTCCTCGATGCTGTTTTTGACGATTACCGCAATAAAGTTGAGCATCAACTGGAAAAGCTCGGATACAAACCTGGTTGGCGGCTTCTGAACGCTTCGGATTACGGTGTTTCACAGCTTAGGCCTCGGGTTGTGTTTGTTGGCATAAAGAAAGAATTATCAGAACATTTTGTTTGGCCAGAACCCAGGCAAGATTCACCACCAACCGTAGGACGTCTTCTATATGATCTGATGAAGGAAAACGGCTGGAAAGGAGCTGATGAATGGCGCGAACAAGCCAACAGTATAGCGCCAACGCTTGTTGGAGGGTCCAAAAAACATGGCGGCCCTGATCTTGGCCCCACCCGAGCAAAAAAGGCATGGGCAGCCCTTGGTGTTGACGGTCACGGACTTTCGGATGAAGCTCCTGAGGCTGATTTTATAGGAATGCCAAGATTGACGACACGCATGACTGCCAGAATTCAAGGATTTCCGGACTCTTGGGTGTTTTCTGGTAGAAAAACACCGGCATACCGACAGATTGGGAATGCCTTTCCACCTCTGGTAGCAAAAGCTGTTGCTGAGAAGATCAGTTTTTGCCTAACCAGTAAAAAAGTATTTTCACTCGCCGTTTAAATGATTTTATATGGCCAATTCTGAAGGAGCACGGGCAAAATTAAGAGTGCATTTTCTTGCTAACATTGGCAGGGTTATGGATTCTGATGAGTTGCGGTTAATAGCCGGAGGAATAACCGAATGGGCAAGAAGAGTACGAGAACTACGTAATGAAGAAGGGTATCAGATTCTAACCCACAATGACCGGAGTGATCTGAAGCCAGGTCAGTATTTGCTTGAAACTCCTACGCCTCGGCCTGCTTTTGAGCGATCCATTTCAAAAGAGACAAGAGCGTTTGTTCTCGACCGTAATGGCTTTACATGTCAGATGTGCGGAGCTGTAGCAGGAGAACCTCATCCATACGATCCCACCAGAAAAACCAGATTACATATCGGACATATAGTAGACAAATCCATGGGTGGTACTGATGATCCTTCAAACCTTAGGGCTTTGTGTTCCGTTTGTAACGAAGGGGCAGCTAATCTAACCTTGGAGCGTCCATCTGCGGAAAAACTTCTTATCCAGATCCGGAGATCAAAAGGCGGGGACCAGATTGAGGTTCTAAAGTGGTTGATTCGAAAGTATCCCGAGCAGAGTAAAACAATTTTGAATGACCGATAAGTTTTCTTCTGAAGAAATAAGCAAAAATAGTGAACGATGCTGAAAATTTGAGTTGTAAGATCTGTGGCTTTTTGAATCCTGAATAGACCCAACCAAAGCTTTATATGCTTTTCTTTGATAACTGATATGCTTATATTAAGCATTTAGTTATAGGAAATCTCAACCTTCCAGAACTGAACAAAAGATGATAAAAGAAAGTCTTAATGATGCACTCAGGGATCTAATCGATCAGTATGATAATGATATCGAAAAGACGGTCTATGATGTTATTGATGAGTCGGAGCGTCTCGCGGAGGAATATGGAGATACTGCCTTGGCGGAAGCTGTTGCAAAAATCCGTTTTGAGCAGAAACAAGAGTTGATGATGTGGGGGATCCGAGGAGACTTGGACTCGGCTGAGGAGAACTTCCTTGAAGCCGTCAGGGATATGGCAGCAAGAAAGTCTCCTGAAATACTGTTGCCAGAGAAAAAAAAAAGCTGATTGGATACTTTGCTTCCATTAAGGGTGTTAATATAGTGTAACTCTTTAAAGTGTATAGATTTGCCATGTTATCACATAAATGTTGAGCCTTCGATGTTGTATATCTCATTTCTTTTCCGTAAGATACAAGTGTTGTTTTGTGGTAAAATCAGATCATTGTCCTTTGATATTGCTGATTTTTGAGTGAGCCTTCGATTTTGCGCCAGGAGCCCTTACCAGTCAAGGGTTTTCAGGGGTACCCTTTATATCTTATTGCACTCATTGAGGATTGAAACCATGAATCATTATCAAATATAGATTCTACCATACCATCAACTTTATATCTTATTGCACTCATTGAGGATTGAAACTAACCCAATATATTCTTCTCGATCTGGGCTTTTCGATCTTTATATCTTATTGCACTCATTGAGGATTGAAACCATGCTTCCTCCTTGTGCTTTTCGATGAGTTCTTCCGCCTTTATATCTTATTGCACTCATTGAGGATTGAAACTCAAGACTTGTTTCTTCAACATGCCATTCCATCCCTGCTTCTTTATATCTTATTGCACTCATTGAGGATTGAAACGCAGTGCCTGAGATATTCGGCAGTGCTGAAGACGACGCTTTATATCTTATTGCACTCATTGAGGCTCCATGAAACACGAAAGCCCGGCACATCACCGGGCTTTTTATTTGCACCTTTCATTCACAATTATTTCTCCTCCTTTCCGAATCCCGATAACTTTCCGTACCTTTACCGTAATATGCAGTATCCCGAGTAGTACCCCGTTGCTAACCCTAAGCCTCTCGGATATGAATGTTAAACGCCCCCGGCGCCTGTTTTTCGCTCTGGTTGCTCTGGCCGCCCTTATCGCTTCTCTGAACGGTTCTGCCCAGCTGCAAGCAGGTATGGGATACCACGGCAACACCAACACGTTGAAGTTCCATGAACCCAGCTGTCGATATTACAACTGTCCGCATTGCACGGCTGTGTTCAAGACCAGGCAGGACGCTATCGATGCGGGGTATGTGCCGTGTGGGGTGTGCAGGCCGTGAGAGTTTTTAGATTAAAAGCGAAAAAATCCTATCGATGAGCTTTTATAGATATTAGAAAATGCAATGTCAGGGATTAACAAAATCAGGTAACCCTTGCCGTAATCAAGCTACTGCTAATGGTTACTGTTATCGCCATGGAGGGATTCCTACACGACAAGCGTCTCGTAAGGAATTTGAGAAAAGTTATGCAGCTATGACTCCAGAGCAGCGTTCGGAGCATAACTCTTTTACGATGGGGTGCTTGTTAGTAGTTATTCTGTTGGCTTTGATTTATGGTGCTATTACTGGGGATTGGAGTGGTGTTGGTAAATGGTTAAGTAGATAAATGAACTGGAGAGACTTATGATGTTGATATGGAGTAGGCGGTTGGTTAATTAGTAAATAAAACAAGGAGGAGTTATGAGTCAGTTTAATTCGGAAAGCAACGATGATCTCAGACAGAGGATAGCTCAAATTAATGAGATCATCGAACATCTAAAAAACTGGATTGAAAGGGACTCCTGTATGCCTCAAGTATTAATTGATGGAGCAGTAAGCCTGATTGAAAAAGCAGAAATAGAAAAAAAAATGCTTATGGATAAGTAAAATATAAAGATTGGATATTGCAGATGGTGAGATGAATTTCCAAAAGCCCAGATATGCAACGGGCTTTGGCATTTCTGGGGTATTCAGGGGTGTTGGTGAGGTTCGGAGCCGTGTAGTACCTGGATCCGGCTGCACCTGCAGGGGTGACCACTACTCCTTCTCTCTCTTCTTCTCCTCAATCTCCTCCATGATCAGCTGGAGAGCGAATTATCTTCGTGGTATGCGGATATCGGGAAATCTAAAACACGTCATTCTCAAGGAAAAGTGTTTGTGAGTTGTCGGCATGGAAGGTATATTGATGTTGCTTAGGATCAACAACCAAGCTGTTTTTTGGGCCGTCCGAAATGTTGGCGCATTTCTGGCGGCCTCTTTATTTCAAAATACTTCAGCTATGAACCCTATTCAAAAGATTGTTCTCTCGATCTATGCAGGAATCATTTTCCTTATGACGCTGTTCCCCCCGTTTTACGCGGAGATGCCCGGAAGTAACATTGTGTTTTACACGGGATATGGGCCTATATTCGCTTCGCACACGCCGGTTTATAACGGACGCGTGCTGAACATTGCGGCTCAGATTGACGGGGATAAGCTGTTTTTGCAGTACATGGGGGCTACGCTGATCACGATTGCGATGATTTTTTTGTTCAGTAGCGGGAATGGTGATGACTGATAAGTTCGGTATAAATTTTTCACAACATTCAAAGCCCAGCCATGCGCCGGGCTTCTGTGTTTCGGGGTATTCCGAGGTATTGATGGGGTTTGGTGCCGTGTTGTACCAGAATCCGGCCGCACCTGCCGGGAGTGAACGTTACTCTATATCTTTGTTTTGTTCCTTATTTTTGACGGTTGTTCTTAGTATTGCTTCTCTGACGCTTCTGAGTCGTATATCAGATATGAATCCAGAGAGTATAAGAATACATGCGACGCATAATAATAATGATATGTAAATATTCTGAATATCAGGGAATGGTTCGGACTGCTTTATAAAATAAATTATATGTGCAAGTAAACCTAATAAAATGCCCCACCCTGAAGTGTATGATGAATGTGTATTATCACCCCATTCTTTTGTCTTTTCAAATAAGCCTGTGAGATTATCAGTATCTTCATTATTGTCTAATTTCCAAATTGAAATTAGATAGTCTGTCGTTTTTTTGCTTATAAAAATATGTCTTGTTTTATTTGAGGAGAAAATAAGTGTTATTGCGTATTCAAAAATAGGATATAAAATGCATCTGTGAAGTACATAAATATATGCGCCTATTAAAATAGAGCTAATTAGATAAGCGGTTATGTTTTCAATTAAATACTGCACAGGATTTATTTCTGATGCTAATTGAAACGAAAAAATTGTAAATGCACCTCCAAATAAATTTCGCAGTAATATGCTTTTGTTGAGGTTTTTTATGAAATTATCCATTTTTTCTTGTGGAAAATATTAAGGATATGACTTGTAAATACCTGATAATCGTCGATTAATATGGTTTTGACGTATTAAGGTAAATTCATCTGATAAATCTCTTAATTATACTTTCATGAAGTAAGATTCGTTACTCTTTCTCTTTCTTCTGCTCCTCAATCTCCTCCATGATCAGTTGGACAGCCTCCATGAGGAGCTGGCCGGCCCTCTCTATTTTTGCCTCTCTTGCACTTTTATAACGAATGTCTTTCAAAAACATCTCTCCTTTGCCGGTGTAAAGCCAGTCAAGTGAGACTCCTATCTTAATCAGTCTTGACACAAGGTTTTCTGGGTCTCTTTTATTTGGAGCACCTTCAGGAAGCAAGTGTTTGCTGAAGTTCTGTGCCTGCATGCCCAGCATATCCGCCATCTCAGTCTGATTGCATTCCATCCGCTCCATAACCATCCGGAGGCGATTCTCCAGTATATTTTTTTCTGTAATGGTCATAAAAGACTTGTTTGTGTGGTCAAAAAAGACTATTGTTTAACTGTGACATCAATAAGACGAAGATAAGACAATCCAATGACGAATAATCACAGCCCAAAGAGACGAACGTTTCTCCAGGACATCTGGCCGGAGGTTACTGCGAGTGTCAACAAAGAGTATGCGCTTTCGTTGAGCGTGGGTGCTGCCCGTAAGCGGTACTACCGTGGAGACGTCAGGGTGGCCAGAGCATACAAGGCCGCTCTTGAAAATCGTACTCAAACCGAACAACAGAACACAGAAGAGTTTCAAAAGATTCAACGTGAAATAAAGGCAATTGTAACCAATAAACCATGTGCATCGTGAAAGAAGTAACACAAGAGGCTCCTCCAAGGCGGTTTTACCGCTTGAAAGAGATCATTGGAGACCGGAAGTCCGGGATCCCCCCGATTATTCCGGTATGTCGGTCGGTATGGTATGCGGGCATCAAGAAGGGTGTTTATCCGAAACCGGTAAGGCTTTCGGAGCGGACAACTGCCTGGAAGTCAACGGACATTGACAAGCTGACGAAGCAGTTGTCGGGTGAAGAAGAAGGAGAAATGACGCCATGAACGGAACTGCTAAGGAGCTACGAAAGAAAGCTGGGCGGCTCAATGCACTTCTGGCCGCTCATGATGATCACTTGCGGATGCTTAATGATGCCGAGCTGTCGGTTGAGGTGGCGCTGCATAGGAATGGACTCTTGACTTGCGGGTTGCGCTTATCTGAGCGAGGCCGGGACAGGATCATGTTCCACGTATCAAGAATCATTCAGGAAGAGCGAGTTGCAGTAGGGATAAATTTTGAGAAAAAAGCAGAGGAAATCTGATAAACAACAAAACAGAAGGAGAAAAATTATGACGATTCAGAAAATGACGCTGGTTCGCGGGATTCCGCCATGCTTTTGCATGATCGCCCTCGTGCAAGGGGAGGCGTTGCTGCAGAACGAAGACCGGTTCGGGAAGTGCGGTAAGCGCATTTACCAGCCGGAGAAGGGAAATTTCCCCGGATGTATGCGGCTGTATATCCGGGAGTTTCGTGAGGCGACGCCTGCGGCTTTCATGCACGTGATGAGTGTGCGCCTTTTTGATGGCTTGGCGGCGCAAACTGCAATACTGAACTAAACAGGGAGGTGGTATGAAACAGCTTTTTGATCGGTTGGCGCAAGCAGTGAAACGGTTCCTGCATTGCAGGCGTGTACGGCATTACGAATGGAAAATCGAACCAAGGGAGGACTGAGACATGAATGGATTTTTTATGAGGGCAGTCCGGGTGTTGAAGTACCGTGTTATCCATCGTGCTCAACGGTATGGTGTGCGGCATTCGTGCGGATGGATCGAGGCTGAGAGGATTACCGGGGCTACGGTTGCTGAGATTGAGGAGAAAATCAAGGAAGTTTTTGCTCCTGTAGTTCACGGCATGAGCATTGATCGCATATCGGCAGGGTTTCGCCTTCCGGAAAACTTTGGTGATTTCATGCGGGATTATCTGCGCCAGGATTGCTCGATCATCGACCGGTCAACAGGAAGATCGGCGGAAAAAAAGGGGTTCCGCCTGGTTGGTTTGCTCGGGGGTGGTTTTGCGAACGTTAAACAGCCAGTACGATGCCGTTGACAGTTGAACAGCTCCCGAAAGCGGTTGAGCAGCTACTTGAAAAGGTTGAGTCCATGCTTCAGAAGGTTGAAGCAATTGTGCGGAGGTGGGATGAGCGGACATAAAAAAAGCGAGTTCGAGGCTGGTACCCAAGAACTCGCTCCAATAGTAACTCTTAATCGAAAACAAGGTACGACAATGAAAGTGGTGAAACAAGACCTGTTCACTGAGAACATGAGGAGTCTCGGAATGGATCCTGCTCTTGAGATTTCTTGCGAAGCACGGGCTGCACTCAATGAGCCCTATCCCTATCCAGTTAAGCAGGGCGCTACATGCGAGTGTGAGGGGGAACAGGTGGCGGTGACAGAGGAACCGGCGAAAGCAAATCCTCTGGCTGATTTGGTGAAGGCTGACGGGAAACTCTCCCTGGTCGATATGCTCAACCTCTATCGTGAGATCGAGGATGCATTGATCGAATCGGGCGGACTTGCTGAATTTGGTGACCAGCTGGCGAAGATCGAGGGCAAGATCGAGCAGAAGCTTGATAACTGCAAGGGGCTGATCGATTACTGGAAGGGGCAGATAACGTACCTGGACGATAAGGAGAAGATGTACAAGAACCGGAAAACCGGGATCAAGAACGGGATCGAGTGGATGAGGAACAGGATGAAGGCGGCATTGTTTGCGACAGGCAAGGAGAAGATCAAGACGACGGAGGGAACGTACTATTTCATCAAGCCGAAGAGCCCAGTGCGGGTGATGACGGAGTATGTGACGGAAAAGGATTCTGCGGCTTTGCAGAAGCTTGGTCTGAAGCGGCACAATGTTGTTATCACGATCCCTTCGAAGTTTGGCGGTGAAGTGGAGCAATTTGCTGGGGAGTTGAAGCAACGGTTCCCTGGGCTAACCGTGACCGTGACCGAACCGTTTTATGACCTGGATGGCATTCATGCCCGATGGAGCAAGGGGAACAGGCGGTGGCCGAAGTGGTTGGATACTGCAGAGAAAGGTTTTGCAATTCGATAATCGAGAGGAGGAAAAATAATGGCAGAGTCAAACGCGATGGTTCAGCAGCAGCAGGGGGGCATTATGACCCCCGCAGCTGTGCAGCAGGTGCAACAGCAGGTGAACCTGATCCAGCACCTTATGAAAGACGTGATGAAAGACGGTGAGCATTTCGGAGCTATACCGGGATGTGGCGATAAACCGGCGCTGAAGAAACCTGGTGCTGAAAAGATCATGTTCGTGTTCAATTTCGTGAACGAAGAGGAGGTGCAAAAAGCCGACATGGGCAATTACCACCGTGAGTACGATGTGAAAACGATCCTCTACACTCGCGATGGCGTGAAGTTGGGTGTGGGTGTCGGCAGCTGTTCGACTATGGAAGGGAAGTACCGTTTCAGGACAGGCGCTGTTGAGTTCACCGGTCAACCGGTACCGAGAGACTACTGGAACGTGAGGGGAAGCGATCCGGTAAAAGCTCAGGAGATGCTTGGAGGTAAAGGCTTTGTAACCAAGAAAAATGATGATGGGCAGTGGGAAATAGCTATGCAGGGGGCAAAGGTCGAACACGATAATCCTCCGGACTATTACAACACTGTCCTCAAGATGGCCAAGAAACGTTCCCTTGTTGATGCCGTTCTAACTGTTACGGCAGCGTCCGACATTTTCACCCAGGATATTGATGATAATCCGGATTTGTATGGTAACGGGAATAGGAATGTGGATGCAGATCCAGCAGGAGATGCCGGAGGTGCAAAGAAGCAGAAGGGCAAGCAAACCACTCCAGAAAATGTCAAACAGCAGAAGAAACCGGCTTCGACGGAACCGATGATGATTCCCGATCAGGAGCGGCTTATTCGGGCTTTGTTGAAGGATGCTCACCTGAAGAAGGAGGAGATTGCGCGTGTCAATGCCGATCTGGAACATGGATTCACACAGAAGGTTGCCGATGAATGTATTGGGTGGATGATCGGGAATATCCAGAACAGAAGGCCTGATGCGAATGATATGCTTCGTGAGGAGATCGGGAGGCTTTCGAAGGATGAGGCGTTTACGGAACAGGAGCGGGAGGCTATTGTGTTTGAGCTGACGCTGCCACTGTCGGTGAAGCGGGCAAATGCCTGGATTGCGAAGCTGAACGAAAAAATCGCTGAGAGGGCGTTTACCTCTGGTGGTGATGATGATGGACAGGGTGTGCCGGCAGAGAGCGTCTTTGAGGATTATGACGAGTCACTGTTACCGGAGGCGATGCGATGATTAAAAGGAAAACGATGTGGTTTGATCTGGAGACAACTGGTACCGATCCCAAGTATCACGGGATCCTGCAGTTTGCCGGTATGGTTGAGATCGATGGTGAACTTGTTGACCGGCTTAATGTGAAGATGCAGCCCCATTCCGGGGCTGTAATCGAGAAGGATGCTCTTCTGGTGAACGGGATTACTGTTAATCAGATTTCGGGGCTCATGCCTCATAACGAAGGGTATCAGCAGATCCTCGGATTTTTCGATAAGCATGTGTCGAAGTATGACAGGGGTGACAAGATGTATCCTGCCGGGTTCAATGTGCGGTTTGACCTGGAGTTCCTACAAGAGATGTTCAAGCGGTTCAACAGGTACGGCATTGGTTCGCACCTGAACTGGCGAGCTGTCGATCCGCTCCCGCTGTTGTACATGCTTGATTACTCTGGGAGGATATCGCTTACGAACTACAAGCTTTCGACGGTTTGTGAGTATTTCAGGATCCCTTTCGAGAAAGCGCATGATGCACTCAATGACGTGATGGCGACCTATGACCTGACGAGGAAGCTGATGCGGGAGTACGGGCTGGAGGGGCAGGGATGAATTATTCGGTGAAGAACAAGCAAGGGGTGTTCAAGGCAGATACATGTGATCATGTCATCGTTATGGCGACTCGTAGCGTTTACGCGGAAACATGGATTGCAAGAACGCCGGAGGGCTACTATCCATCAATGACTTTGCAAGTGAGGAGTCGAGGGAGCGCCTATGGTCCATCAAAGAAGTTTTGCCCGCTTTGCCCGACAAGGGAGGATGCTGAGGAGCGTTTCATTACTGATGCTATCAATCAGCTTATGACATTTATCACGGAAGAGGTCAGAGGATCTGTTGCTGAGGATGCGAAGGCACTTGTCAAAGCACTACAGGATCATAAGCGGATCAAGAACCAGACAACCTTACAACTATGATCGGCAAGAATGCAGCAGAGAAGCCTCTCAGGACGAAAAAGAAGGGAGGGAACAGGGTGTTGACTCCGGAGGAACTTTTTCGGCTGAAGCTGCAAGGACGGGCGAACAAGTGGAATGGTGATTGGGCTGAGGAATTGGCAGCTGAGGCGCTTCGGCGCCTTGGTTTCCAGTGTGTGGAACCGATTCAGACGGGGTTTCAGGTTGTGCGCTCTGGCGGCAGGATTACGGGAGCGTTTCCGATGACGAAGGTGTCGGGGGACATCAAGGCGATTGCCCCAGGAGGCCGTTCCGTGCATTGTGAGGTGAAGTATCAGCCCGATCCCTACCAGAATCTGCGATGGAGCATGTTTACTCGCAAGCGCAAGAGCCACCAGATAAAGGCGCTCAATGATACCGTAGCTGCCGGAGGGATCGGTTTGGTGGTGTGGGTGAGAGGTTACACGGAGGCATGTGTGTTGCAGTGGCCTATTGCTGGTTTTTGCCCAGGAAAGGGGCTGAGCTGGGAGCAAGCTTGTTCGGCGACGGTTGAAATCGGGAAGGGGGAAAACCGATGATAAAAAATTTCCCCCGTTTGTATAAATGCTCGAAAAGAGTACACATCGTGAAGGGGGCCCTGGAAAGCCCAAGAGTAACGGGAACAAAACCAAGAATTGACATGACCATCATACCAGAAAGGGCAAACCTACCGACGGCTTCACCGTCTTTCCTGTTACGCCCAATTTCCAGCTCTGGCGTGGTGGTCATGTCTGTTTTTGGACGGAGGTAGATGATGGCCAGGCCAACCAAGATAGGGCTGGATTATTTCCCGCTCGATGTGCAGTTCTCTGATGAGGTTGAGGCTGTTGAGTCAGTGCATGGCAATGATGGGTTTGCGGTCATCATCAAAGCTTGGCAGGCTCTTTACCAAACGGAGGATGGGCGATTGGATTGTTCGGGAGTTCTTCGCCGAAAAACCCTTGCGAAACGTGCGAATATCTCCGAAGAACTATGGATCGAGATCATTGAAACGTGCATCGATGCCGGTCTTTTTGATCGTGGAGAGTGGGTACAGGGCAAAATCCTGACTTCCAATGGGGTGAAAAAGAGGATTGCTCAGGTGATGCATGAGCGTGAAGAAGGCCGGAAAAGAGTGGAAAAGCGCTGGAAAAAGGGTTCTTCACCGAAGAATGATACAGAGCCGGAGAGTTCTTCGCCGAATAACCCTACGGAAAAAGATACAAGTGAAAGTGAAAGTGAAAAGGAAAGTGAAAAGGAAAGTGAAAGAGAAGAAGATCCTTACGGATCTTTTCCCGAAAACTTTCGGAAGTCAGTTTTCCGGGATGAGGCTTTCAGGTTTTCGGATTGGTTTTCCAAAAACCTGAAGCCGGGTTCGGTGAAGGTGACGAAGACGGTGCGAAACCAGTGGGCCTTGGTGTGGTTCCATCTTCGCCAGACCGATAAACGCTCAGACGTGAAGGAGATGACCGAGGCCATTGAGTGGGCTCGGGGTGATCCTTTCTGGACGACGAACTTCAATACCCCGTTGAAGTTGCGAAAGAAGAACGGTGAGGGGATCATGTACATCGACGTGTTCATCGAGCAGTATCGGAAACAAAAACAGCAGAAAAATGGCAAACGTGGTATTACACCAGTTCAGTTCGGCAGTCTCCTGCAGTGGATCGACGATAACCCGGCGCTATCTGCCTGAGACGGGTGAGCTGATGGTTTATGAGGGAGATCGTCTGTCGAAGCGGCATTGTGCTGAACTTTCGATGAAGCTGATTGCTGCGTTTCCGATGATGTCGGAAGCGAAGGTGAGGCTGCTTCTTGAGATGATGCTGGATGATGAGTTCACGGATGTACGGGCCGCTGATGCGGTGAAGCACGTGATCAAGTCGCATATCGCTTGGGGACAGGAACCGCCTATTGGGGCGTTTATCCAGTTCGACCGCCGTGTGAAGGTGTTCACCTACGGCGAGATGTGTGCCAAGTACGATCGTGGCGAGATTCCGAGTGTTCCTGGTCCGGATTACGAACCGATCGATGTTGGCTTGGAGAAACCCCGATGGGCGAAGCGTGAGGATGTGCAGCAGTACAACCTGACGAAGTGGATGGTCAAACAACAGCAGCAGGGAGGACGTTTATGAGAAGTTGCAGGCATGATGCAGAGCCTTTTATCGTGGATGGCGAGACAGTTATCGTAGACCATAAGATGGATTGCTTTGAGGCGAGTCGTAAGCGCAAAGTTGGGTCTTGGCAGGCAATCTGGGCTGGCGGAGTTGTTGTGCATGCGGAAAGCCGTGATGAAGCCGTCCGCCTGATTGAGGACCGTATCAAGCGAAAAAAAGCGCTCAAGCAGCTTGAGGAGTATTTCCTACAGCGGAGGATTCGGAAGGCAGTGGATGATTTGATTGCGATGAGTCGAAAACCGGGTGCGTGAGCCCGGTTCCTCATTTTCCCCGTTTGTATGTTTCCCCCCGTTTCATACCCTCCTGCATGGCAAAGCTCACCCAAAAAAGAGAAACGTTCGCTCGGCTTTATGTCGAGTATGGAGACGCGAGTAAAGCGTACAGAGAGGCTTTTCCGTCTTCTCAAGGATGGAAGCCAGAGAGTGTTCATCGTAAAGCTCATGAGTTGCTGAAGGATGTCAAGGTTTTGGCAAGGATTGAAGAGTTGAAGAAAAGGCGGGCTCAGAAGCTGGACATCAGTGAGAACAGGATTCTTGCAGAGATTGCCGCAATCGCGTTCTCAGACGTTGGAGAGCTTGAAGATGACCAAGGAGGCTTCAAGGGGCTCAAAAGCCTCAATGCTGCTACCAGAAGGGCTGTGAAGAGCGTCAAGTTCAAACGGTACGTTGAGGGAAAGGGTGAAGAGGCCCAGCTTGTGGAGATCACTCACGTTGAGATGCACCCGAAATTACAGGCTCTGGAGAAGATCTGCGAGATCAAGGGAATTACGGCTCCTCCGAAGCAAGATAGGCCAGTGAATGTTACCGTCAACGTTACAGGAAACGCGAATGTACGCACTGAGCATTGACGATGATCTTCAGGTGATCGATTCTTCAGAGGCCGTTGAGGCTGTCGAGGTTGGTCTTCCGTATCGCTACACAGCCCGTCCTTACCAGCAGGAATTGTTCGAGGCGAAGTTCGTCAGGAAGCTTCTGCGGTTTGCAGTTGTGTGGCATCGCAGGGCTGGCAAGGATAAGACCTACTGGCAGATTGCCGTTGCCGCTACACAAGAGCGTATCGGTTCTTACTGGTACATGCTTCCAAAGCAGACGCAGGCCCGTAAGGCGATCTGGAAAGGACGAGGGAAGGATGGGTTGACGTTCATTGATCACATCCCAAAAGAGATCATCAAGACGATCAATAACACGGAGATGTACATCGAGTTTACGAACGGTTCTCTCCTCTACGTTCTGGGATCTGACACGTACAACAACCTTGTTGGCAATAACCCTGTTGGTGTGGTCTATTCGGAGTGGTCGCTGTGTGATCCTGCCTCATGGGATTACATCCGTCCGATTCTTGCGGAGAACGGTGGCTGGGCGATGTTCTGCTACACTCCACGTGGCCGTAATCACGGCTATTCCCTTTTGCAGACGGCGAAGAAGTTTCCTGAACGGTGGTTTTCATCCGTTCTGACTGTTGACGATACCATTGATGGTGATGGTAATCCGATCATCACGCAGGAGATTATCGACCAGGAACGGGCGGAGGGCATGAGCGAGGATATGATTCAGCAGGAGTATTACTGTTCGTTCGATGCTGCCGTGCCTGGCTGTTATTTCGGCAAAGAAATTAAAGCAGCCTACGACGATGGCCGCGTTTGCCGCGTGCCTATAGAACCAGTACTTCCGGTCTATACCTTCTGGGATCTGGGGATCGGTGATGATATGGCAATCTGGCTGACGCAGCCCTTTGGAAAGGAACTTCGGATTATCGCAAGCTACAACAACAGCGGCGAGGGAATGCAGCACTACATCGATTGGCTGCTTGAGTTCAAGAAAAAGCACAAGATCAGGTTCGAAAAGCACTTCGCACCTCATGACATCGAGGTGAGAGAGCTTATGAATGGCAAAAGCCGCAAGGAGACCGCTGAAGAGATGGGGATCGAGTTCGAGACTGTGCCGAGAGTTGCCCAGAAATCAGACAGCATCGAGGCTGTTCGAAGGATTTTTCCCCGCCTGATATTCGATGCCGAGAGGTGTGAGTACGGGCTCAGCGCGATTGCCAGCTATCACAGAGAGTACGATGAGGAGCGCAAGGTGTTCAAGTCACGTCCTGAGCATGATTGGTCGAGCAATCTTGCCGATGCCCTGCAGACGCTTGCCATGGCTTGGGAGGATGAGGTTCCGAAATCTCCACAAAAACAATTGTCCTCCGGCGGCGGGTGGATGATCGCATAACAAACACACAAACCACAATACCAATGTTATCAGGTTCAGAGCCGATCAAGGTTGATGATACCAGCACAACTGATGATTTCCTTCGTGTTGCGCGTGACCGCTACGTGACCGCAACGACGTACTGGCGTGACAACTACCATGATGCGCTGGATGATCTCAACTTTACCTACATCGAGCAGTGGGATAAAGCGACGAGTGAGGCCCGGAAGGATCGGCCATGCCTGACACTCAACAAGCTGCCGACTATTCTCGACCAAGTCATTGGTGATATAAGGCAGAATCGGCCCTCAATCAATGTTCATCCCGTCGAAGCCGATCATCGGGTTGGCCCACAACCTGCAGGGCCACAGGGCGGGCCACAGGGCGGGAGAGTACCGAATCTGGCAGGCACGAAGGATTACAGCGAGGCTGAGCTGCGTAACGGTTTGATTCGCAATATCGAGCAGACAAGCGGGGCTGAGGCGCATTATGATACCGCAGCACAGCACGCCATCGAGGGCGGATTCGGCTGGCTCAGGGTGCTGAGCGCCTATTCGGATGATGACACTTTTGACCAGGACTTGCTGGTCAAGAGCATTCGTAACCGGTTTTCTGTCCTGTTCGATCCACAATCAACAGGTGAGCCGGACTTCTCCTGTGCCAACTGGTGCTTCATTTCTGAGCTGATGAGGCGCAAGGAGTTCAACAAGCGGTATCCGGATGCCGTCCTCGGTGACATGGGTGACCAAGTGATCGGCGAGGACTGGCACTTGTGGTTCAACGAAGACATGGTGCGGGTGGCAGAATATTTCTATCGGGAGCCGGTAAAACGCAAGCTCTTGCTCCTAAGCACCGGTGAAACGGTATGGCTTGATGAGGTCAAGCCAGTGCTTGATGAGCTTGCAGCGCAGGGCGTAGAGGTTCGTAGAGATCGTAAGGTTTCGACATATAAAGTGATGTGGTGCAAGATTACCGGTATGTCGATCCTCGAAAAGCCAACAGAGGTGCCATTCCGGACAATTCCTGTGGTGCCGGTGCTCGGCAAAGAGGTCGTGATCGGCAACGAGGTTCATTACCGTGGCTTGATCAGGTATGCAAAAGACGCGCAGAAAATGCACAACTACTGGATGTCGTCCGCAACAGAGCGTGTTGCCATGGCTCCGAAACAGAAGTATATCGCTGACGCCAAGAGTGTCGAAGGGCTTGAAAATGAGTGGGCCAACGCTAACACCTCCGCAAAGCCTTTGCTTCGATACAAGCACCGGGTTGATGTGCCGCCTCCTCGTGAGGTGCCACCACCATCGATGCCGGCCGCAGAGTTGCAGCTTGCATTGGCCGGTTCCGACGAGATCAAGGCGACGACGGGCTTGTATGACGCATCCATGGGCAATCAGGGCAATGAGACGAGCGGGAAGGCTATACTTGCCCGTCAACGACAGGGGGATCGAGGAACTTTCGCATACATCGACAACCTGAGCAGGGCGCTTCGCCGGGTTGGTAAGCTCCTGATTGATGCAATTCCACGCGTGTACGATTCAGAGCGGATCATCCGCCTGAAATTCCAGGACGGAAAAGAGGACTGGGTGACGATCAACAAAACGGTGATCGACCAGCAGACAGGGCAGCCTGTTCTCATACATGACATTTCTGCCGGCAAATACGATTGCACCGTAAACACGGGCCCGAGTTATCAGACTTTGAGGCTCGAAGCAGCTGATAGCTTGATGCAGTTCGTTCAGGCTGTTCCGGCTGCCGGCGGCGTGATTCTGGATTTGATCGCGAAGAATATGGACTGGCCGGGCGCGGATGAGATTGCAAAGAGGCTGAAGAAGATACTGCCGAATGGGACGCTCTCCGAACAGGAGATGCAGGAAGATGGGATCGAGCCGCCTCAACCATCCCCGGAGGCACAAGCAGAAATGGCGAGAGCGCAGGCCGACATAGCAAAAGCCAAAGCAGATGAGGCGATGGCACAGGCCAAGACCGTGGAGGCACAGGCGAAGATCCTTGAAATTCAGATGCAGGCATCCATTGCTGGACCGGGAAGCATCGAGGAGACGGTGCGTAACCTCGTGGCGGACGCTCTCTCGGAGATTATGCAGTCGCAGGTGGCAGCGTAAAGTATGAAGCCGGGATCCTCTCCCGGCTTTTTTATTGCCAAGAAAAAATTCCCCATTGGTATGAATTGAAAACGGTTGTACGCTTTTCGGAAATGCTACTGGTGGCAGTTCACCAGGCTATTTCCGCAACAAATGCGCAACCGTGATGACAGACAACCAGACCACTCAGCAGCAGGGGCTGCACACAGCCGAAGAGGAGCGTTTTACCGTGACGTTCAGCGATGCTCCTCCCGAAGCGCAACAGCAGGCCGCGCAGCAGCAGGCAGAGGTAAAGCCGGAAGGCGATACCAAGCAGGCTGATGCAGAACAAAAAGGGGACGCTACTCCCTCCCAGGATTCGGCAACCGGGAAAACGGACGATACCTCTACTCATGAAGCCGGCGGCGAAGAGCACAAGCCAAGACTTCAGAAGAGAATTGACAGGCTCACAAAGGAAAAGCACGATCTTCGGCGCGAGAATGAAGAGTTGAGGGCGAAGCTTACCAATGATGCTACTCAGGATAAGGAACCTGACATTTTCGATTTCGACAACTCCGATGATTACCTGAAGGCCGAAAAGGAGTACAAGGAGCGCCAGAATGGTAGTCAGCACGCACAGCAGGCAAGGGAAGCGCCTGCAAAAGAAATTGCTCCCGAGGTTAAGGATGCTATTGAATCGATTCGGGACTCGTTCGATTACGGCAAGCGAAAGTATGCTGATTTCGAGCAGGTGATTAACGCTCAGGATTTTTATCAAACTGATGCGATGCTTTTTGCTGTCGCGGAGTGCGAAAATCCGGAGGATGTAACTTATTACCTCGCTACGCACAAGGATGAGACTGCAAGACTTGTCGGGTTATCCGCAGCTGCACAAGCAAAGGAGATCGGCAAGATCGAGGCGAAACTGAACGCTGCACCTCCGAAACCAACCAAGAAAACAACGACAGCTCCCCCGCCGATTGATCCCGTTGGCGGCAGTGGCGATGTTCCGCGTACGCTCAAGAATGTGGCGAGCCAAGCGGAGTATGAGGCATTGCGCGCAGCTCAGGAAAAGGATGCAGTGCATGACGGGTGGCTGTAATAATCAGGACAACCATACAAATTTTGAATTATGAGTGTACAGGGTGAAGAGGGTAATGTCTTTTTAACCGACGACCTTATCCTGCGCGAAATGTTGAGGATCCTTAAGTCAACTTCTGTTGGCGTTAAAAGGGTCCACAGGAATCTTGAGAAGCATTTTGGCAAGGTTGGCGATACCATTTCCATCGAGAAGCCTTTCAAAACCAAGACCAGTGAAGGGCGTACGCTCTCGATACAGCCAATGGCTGATCAGAAAGTGCCGTTTCAGATCACAAGGCAACGGAACTTTGGCCTGCAGTTCACACAGAGGGACAGGACGCTGAGTATGCGGAATTTTAAGTCCAGGTATTTGCAGTCTGGCGTTGCTCAGCTTGGTGTTGACATCGAGCAGTCCGTGTTGGAATGTCTCGTGCGAAAGACCTACAACGTATCTGGATCACCAGGAACGCAGATCAATAGTGACATGATCACGGACGCTTCTGGCTATATGACCGAAGTGGCCGTCCCCGAGGACGGTATGCGTACTGGTATTCTGAATACCCGAGATGGAGGTGCGATTGACAAGGAGATGAAGGGAAAGTACAATGAAGAGCTTGTTAAAGGAGCGGTTCAGAAAGGGTACTATGGCAAAATTGCCGATATCGATATGTACCGTTCGGCAGTGATGCCGGTGCATCGTGTCGGCGATTATGGTGGCACTCCACTTGTTAATGGTGCTGGTCAGAAAGGGAGTACTCTCGTTACTGATGGATGGACGGCAAGTAAGACTGAGTTGCTTCGTGTTGGTGATTCTTTTTCTATTGCAGGAGTGTATGCAATCCATCCGCAGACAAGGTTAAGTACGGGTCGTCTGCAGACCTTCGTGGTTACAGAGATTGCTTCTTCGAGCGGAGCAGGAGCTTCGTCTATCAAGATCAGCCCGGAAATCAATGACGGTACGTTGACCATGACCAATCCTGCAGGTGAAACGGTGTCCCTTGGGGCATACCAGAACGTGAGCAATGCCCCTGCGGATAATGCTCCTATTACGGTTATCGGTACAGCAAACTTGTATTACAGGCAGAACGTGTTGTTCCACCGTGACGCCGCCACGCTGTGCATGGTTGAGAAAGAACTCCCTGAGTCTGCTTCGGTCAAAGCACGCATTTCAGATGAGGAGACCGGTCTTTCTTTGTCGATGACGGCAGCCTACGACATCACTGAGGACATGCAGGTATATCGCGTGGACGCGGTATGGGGCGTTGATTCGCTGATGCCTGAGCTTGCTCATCGCATCTATTCTGCAGTTCTCTGAGCCTTGTTTTTTCGAGTAGGGCCGGGGCAAAGTGTTCCCGGCCTGAAATGTTTCTGTAGCTCAATTGGTAGAGTTCCACCCTTGCGAAGAGCAGAACCGCGACAGACATAGGCGGGGCGGTGGCTATCAGGGTTCGATTCCCTGCGGGAACATCAACTTTCATAACAGTAAAACGTGACCTACCATGAAACAACCCACCTACCTTTTCCATAAAACCGAAGGTATGAAGCTATTCGACGCAGCATCCGACGATATGAAGGCTTTGCGTCTTGCCGGCTGGTGCGATTCCCCTGTAGTTCCTGATCCGGAGCCCGAGGTACCTCTTCTTGACTGGCCAGTTGGCAATATAAAAGATGGCGATATAGCCGTGATCGAGGGAGTCAACGACGGCAGGCCGGTTGTACTTCGTCTTGACGTACCGGTGGAGATTCCTGAACCGCCAGTTGAGCCTTTAACCCCAACCAGCAAAAAGGGCAACAAGTAATGGCATCAGTTCGCGATTTGATGACGCAGGCTCTGCGTTCGTCCGGTCTATTGGCGGCTGGTGAGTCTCCGGCACCGGAAGATGTGCAGGATACATTTGATTATGCCCGGCAAATGCTGGAGCTGTGGGGTTTGCAACCGCTTCTTGTCCCTGATACCGGGGCGATTGCATTCAGTTCGTTGGACGATGTGCTTGCTTTGCCTGCAGGCTATGAGATGGCTATTCGGTTGAACGTGGCGGTCTACATGCGCGAGGATGCCGGCTTGCAGCCGAGCAGAATGCTTGTGGCTGGGGCCGGCGAGGCTATTGAGGCGATCAAGCAGACCCATGCAGCAGCAAGACCGCCAGCAGATATGACCTTCGATCCAATCCTGTTGGGTCGGGGCGGATATTATGACATCTACAATGGCACTGAGGTCTAATGCTTAAGCCGATACCTCTTACTGTTGATTCGTCCGAAGGCAGGGCGGAAATAGCTACTGGATGCCGACTGGTGAACCTGTATGCTGAGCAGGTTCCTTCTTCAAAGAAAACTCCGGCGGTGTTGATCGGTACTCCTGGCCTTGCTCCGTTTGTCAAGCTGCCAACGGCTCCGGTTTACGGTATGATCGAGCATGCAGGCTTTGTGTATGCCGTGACGGCGACAAACCTGTACCGGGTGGCTTATGATGGCTCATTGCTTGATCTTGGCAACGTGACGATTGCCGGAAAAGTCTGGATGGCCACCAATGGGGTGCAGATTGCTTTTGTGGATGGATTGAAAGGGTATTGGTTCCATCCGGAAACAGGGGTAACCGAATTTTCCGGAGACGGATGGTATCCGGCCAATACCGTGACCGTCCATGATAGCCGGTTCGTGTTCAATCGGAAAGATACCGGGCAGTTTTTCATTTCTGGACTTCTTGATGTGACGCTTGATCCTCTTGATTTCGCTACGGCGGAAAGCTCTTCAGATAATCTTCTTGGGTGCATTTCGGATAGCAGGTACCTGATTTTACCAGGAAAGAAAACCATCGAGTTCTGGTACAACAGCGGTGACGGATCGTTTACGTTTGAGCGGATTCAGGGCGGCATTGTGGACAAGGGATGTGCTGCCGTTCACAGTATTGCCAAGACGGGAAGTTCGGTGTACTGGCTTGGTGATGATGCGACGGTGTACCGGTTTATCGGCTACACTCCTGAGCGGATAAGTACTCATTCTGTCGAGTACGATATCAAGAAAGGGCGTATCGATGACGCAGAGGCATTCACCTACATCGATGAGGGCCATTCCTTTTATGTACTGACCTTTCCTTCTCAGCGGAAAACATGGTGTTTTGATGCGACAACGGGCTTGTGGCATGAACGTGAGCATCGCGGATTTGGGCGGGTTCCTGCATCCTGTCATGTCCGGTTTGGAACCCTGAATCTTGTGGGGGATTTCCAGAGCGGAATGATTTATTCGCTTGATCTGAACGCTGCAGATGATCATGGAACATGCATTACCCGAGAGGTGCGGTTTCCCGTGCTCTACAACGGAGGAAGGAACGTGACAGTAAAGAGCATCGAGCTTGATGTGCTGCATGGTGTTGGAAGGGTTTCGGGGAAAGGTGCCGATCCGCAGGCCGTGTTTACCTGGTCTGACGATGAGGGTAAGAGCTGGAGCAATGAACACTGGCGTTCTCTCGGGAAGATTGGAGAGAGGAAGGCTCGCTTGAAGGTGAACAGGCTGGGCGTGTTTTTGCAACGGCTGTTCAGGGTTTCTATTTCATCACCAGTGAAGGTCGTTATTCAGGGCCTTTACGCAGACATACAGTGACATGGCAAGGGTCGATCCTCCTCCAATCCATACCCCTCTTGTTGATCGTCAGGGGATGCCGACCAGGGCGATGGGTGATTTTATGCAGTCAATCTGGCGGAGGCTGAAGGGGCTCGAAGTACCCGAAGTTGCTGATAGTTTGGCGGAGACGCTCGAAGAGCTTCGAGCTGATTTCAACAACCTGCTTGTTGCATTGCAAAAAGCTGGGGTGATTCGATGACAGTTGAGCGGTTGAGCGTTGGTTCCTCCCTGTTCGGTGAGGTGCTTGGCATGTTGCCGGGGTATTTCAGAGAGGTTGAGGGGTTTGTTCGGGATAAGGAAACGCTTCGGCTGTATTTGGCCGGACTGGTCGAGCATGGTCATGTTTATGGCGTTCCGGGAGGCGGGTTCATGGTGGTTGACCGGTGTGAGGATCTGTTTCACTGGAATGGCGGGTACTGGATTATTCTGATGGCGTATGTGGTGCCGGAGAAAAGGTGTTCGGGCATATTAGGCCGTTTGTTAAGAACGGTGAAAGGGATACATAGCGGGGAGGTACGGGCGATGAGCTACCGGAAAACGGGAGCTGATCCGGTTATGGCAAAGCGGTACAGACACATTGGAAATATTTACATCATATGAGCGGGTTGTTTGGTGATGGTGGGGCAAAGGACGCGGCACAGGCGCAGATAAAAGCAGCCAAGTTATCGGCAGATGCGATACTGAAGGCAACGGATAAGACTATTGCGTTCAACAAGGAGCTGTATGAGGATCAAAAGAGCCTTTCCATGCCCTGGTACGAGGCTGGAAAGTCGGCTATTGCTTCGATTCAGAAGGGGATTGCCGATGGTTCTTTTGATATCGGACAGTTCAAATTCGATGAAAGCAAGGTTGACGTTACCAAGGATCCCGGTTACAAGTTTCGGTTGTCCGAGGGCCTGAAGGCTATTGATAATTCTGCGGCTGCCAAGGGGAACTTACTTTCTGGAGGGCAGTTGAAGCGGGCTGCAGGGTATGCCGGGGAGCTTGCTTCTCAGGAGTATGATCAGGTTTATGATCGGGAGTACAGCAATCAGCTCACCGAGTATAACAGTGGAGTTGCCCAGAAACAGAATACCTACAACATCCTTGCCGGACAGTCCGGATCAGGTCAGACAGCAAATGCTTCCATCCAGAATTCTGGTACGAATACAGGTGGACAGATTTCCAATGCCCTTGGCACACAGGGGACGGCACTGGCGAACATGTACACCAACATCGGCAACGCTCAGGCGAACTATGCTACTCAGAAAGCCAATGCTAACGGAAATCTTGTTAACAACCTCTTTAAAGTTGGCAGTTCGATACTGCTTTAAATATGACAATGCCGCTCGTACAGCAGATAATCCCGCAGCAGGGGCAGCTTATAGATGCCGCTCCTGTCGCGAACCTCATTTCCGGGTATAAGAAGAAGCTGAAAGACGACAAGAAAAATGAGCTTCGAAACCAGATTGCAGCCGGTGACGAGAAGGCTACCAGACAGTTCATAACGCTTGACCCCGAGGAGGGGAAACGAATTGTCGATGCTTTCGGGGCTATGGACGAGAACGAGAGGAAGTCAACCTCTTCACAGATTGACAAGGTTGGCCGTATCGCGCATTACGTCCTGAGTGGAGGAGATGATAATGAGAGGGCTCAGCGATATTCGTATGCTCGCCAGAACTCGGAGTCTGAGATTACCGGAGAGATGCCGGAGCAGTATGACCCGAATTTCGTGCAGTACCATCTTTCAAGAGCTACTGAAATAAAGGAGTTACTGGAAAATCCGGAGGTGAAAACCATCGGAGGGTATGATGTTGCATACAAGAACGGTCAGCCGATCAGCAAACCAGTACCAGGTATAAACCTGATTAAGATGAATAACGATAATACTCAGGCAGGTCTGGATCGATCGAACAAGATTACGCTGAAAGGCATGGAGGGTGATGACGGCAATGGTGTGCCGAAGTCGGCAGATGAATCGCTGATGTACCGGCAATCTGCGGCTTTATTTGGCGGTACTTTTGACCAAGCTGGCAACCTTATCACTCTCGATCCTACAGCAAGGCCAAAGGTACAGGCCATTGCAACGGAAGCAGCGAAGCTCTTTTCTTCCGGTAAGTATTCCCGTTCTGAGGCTGTAACCAGGGCGGCCAAAAAGTACGGTGTGAATGTAGGCGGCGGAGCGCAGAAGCCTGGTGCTCCGGCAGCAGGGAATAATCCGGTTAAACCTTTCATGTGACAGCGAAATGGAAAAAGTTCAGGAGCTTTATGCCTACCTGAAAGGGTATGGTGCGCTCAGTGATTCAGTGACGGCTGAGCAGTTTTCGAAGGAAATGGGGAGTAAAGGACGCAGAGAGCAGCTTCACTCCTATATGCAGCAGAACGGCTTCTTGACGAAAGAGGCCGATTTTGTTTCGTTCGATAGGACGCTTGGTTCCCGCGATATGACGTTTGGGGAGAACATGCGTCATGTCGGCGGCAAGATCAAGGAATTTGCGGATTCCGTAGTCGATCCTGACAAGATTGAGAAGCGGGATATGGAACAGGATTTGAAAGCTGTTGCTGATGTTGCGAAGAAAGCTCCCGGCTTTGTCCGTGATTCAGCTATGGCCGGGTTATATAACGCCAGTGCCGGCACAGTGGGCGCTGTACGGGGTGTTGTCGAGCCGCTGAACCGATACGTTGCAAAGCCTATCTATGAAGCCGTAACCGGTCAGCCTGGTGCAGATACGGACAAAATTTCTCAAGCACTTACTGATTACCAGCAATCCATACAGCAGAGTTCTGATGCCGTGATGCCGGAGGATCAAACCGGTATTGCAAGCGGCATCGCTTCGACAGCACAGATGGGCGCGAACTTGCCGTTGCTTGTGATGAATCCTGCAGCCGGGCTCGGCATGATGGGTGCGCAGACAGCAGGTTCGGCTTATGGCGATGCGAGAGAGCAAGGTGCTGAGCCGGGACAGGCTTTTGTGCATGGCGTTTCTCAGGGAGCTATCGAGGTCGCTACCGAGAAAATCCCGGTCATGAAGTTGCTTGGAGACCTGAAACAGAATTCCGGGTTTCTCAAGACAGTCGTGAACCAGCTCAAATCAGAGCTTCCGCAAGAGCAGTATGCTACCATCCTTCAAGACCTGAACGATTGGGCGACTCTAAACCCTGAGAAGCCATTCTCCGCATATCTCGCTGAACGTCCTTCAGCAGCCGGTCAAACCGCTGTTGCAACGATTGTCGCTACAGGCTTAATGTCTGGGGCTGCCACTGGCGCGAATAGGATTATTCAAGGATCACCTGAGCGGCAGGTTGCCGGGGCTATCGATCAGCAGGTTGATCAGTCGGCTCAATCCGGGACGATGCTGGACAGGCTTCTTGAAACCGCTATTGCCGGCCAGCCTCAGTCGCAGGTACGGCAGGCTCCCGTGCAGCGTGAAAGCATGGCGGAGAAGCTTGCGAAGCGTGGTGTGGTACTGAATGGCGGTGCAAGGGGATTCGATCAGGCGGTTGTCCAGCAGGAGAGCAGCGGGAACCCGAACGCGGTGAACAAGCTCTCTGGGGCTACCGGCCAGTACCAGATCATGCCAGTTTTCCTGAAGGAGGGCAATCAGCTTCTCGGTACGAACTATTCCATGCAGGATATGAAGAATCCTGCAAAGGCAGAGCAGGTAAAGAATGCGGTGCATGGGCTGTGGATCAGGCAGTTCCAGCGTAAGAACGGCAGGCTGCCGAGTGCCGAGGAAATGGCAATGATGCACCATGGTGGGCCGCAGGGGTATCTGAGACCTGAAGTAAAGGATGCTCACGGTATCAGTAATGCGGAGTATGCCCGGCAGGTTGTTGCCCGTATGGGTCAGCCTGGAGGGATGCCGTCAGCTGTTCCTACAGCACAAGCTGAACCGGTAGCGTTGCCGGAAGCTCCAGAACTTCCAGGAATGGATATGGTTGGCGACCAGCTTCCTGGCATGGGATACCAGCAGGACAGTCAGGTTTCGGCAAATTTGCCTGAAACATCCGAAAACTCCAGTGTTTCCGTATCTAAACCAGCGGTAAATTTACCTGAAGTTCCGCAGGAATCGGAGCAACAGTCGCAGGAGGCGACAGCGACGGTTGAGCCAGTTCAGCCCGATCAAGTTCCCGAAGCCGGGAAAACGATTGAGGCGAAAGCCGAGAAGAGAGAGATGTGGCAAGTACCGAGAGAGGTGTATGTGGATTATTGGGCTGATACTAAAGGAAAGCCGTCATTAATCTCGAATGCAAGACGCCGCCACAGGGAGCTTGTTGAAAAAGCGATTGCCGAAGGCAAGCAGGTTCCTTCGGAAGTTCTCGCAGATTATCCTGAGTTGCAGCCAAAAGTGAGGCCGGAAGATTTGCCCTCTACCTCCACATGGAGAGAGGAGTCTATTGATCTTCCTGTGTGGGAAAACGAAAAGCAGGGGAGAAAGACCAATCAGACCTTTACGGGAAAAGCTCTTGGTGATTATGTCGTATTTGAAGAAGGGTCGCTGGGCAAGATGAACGTGACACATCTTCCGTCAAGAATTACTTTTGGAAAATTCCTGCCAGGCGAAGCATTTGCATTGACTCGCAAGCTTGCGGCCATGAAAAACAGATGGATACCGGAAGAACCCGGAAAAATGGGGCAGATGAGTGACCCACTGTTCAAGGCATTTTATGAGGAATCAAAAGCGGTGATGGTGTCTTTTCGTGAAGAATATGCCAAACAGCAAGCTGAACGAGCAAAAAAGCGGGAGGAGACAAAAGATCAGAAGCGATCAGTATTTCAGGGAGAGACAGATCCGGAAGTCATTGCTCAGGATTATGCGAAATTGCTTGATCAGCCGGTTCGCGATTTCCACCGCGATATAGGTAGAGCTATCGTTGAAAAGGATGCTGATAAGCTTATTGCTCTTATCGGCCAGGCAAAAGGGGCAAACAAGAACACAGAGAAGATATTCACCAAGTACACGGGTGTAAAGATGCCGAGCCGAATTGCTGACAGAAGGCAGGCGATCCGCGAGTGGGCGGAATCAGGGACAAAACCAGAGAGCGAAGTGCGGGGGGCTGAAGCGGAGGCAACTGAACAAGAATCGAAACATTATCAGGCCAAGACAAACGCACCTGTTTATGACAGTTCTCCTGACCGGATGCTTAATGATCAGGTATGGGTAAGGTATACCGGAAATGAGAAAGATGGCGTTTCGCAAGACGGGAAGAATGTTGCGCAGTATGAAGTTGAAGTGATACGATCAGATTCTCCGAATCTTGAAAAGGGATGGAAGGTTTTTGTTGTGATTGACAGGACAAAACTCAAAACCGTTCCTCCGTTATGGAAATATGAAGAATCAGAAAGAATACAGGAAAAACCAGTACCTTCAACAAAGGAGAGCCCTGAACCAACAAAAAAGGACAGCAATGCCACAACTGAGCGCTTGGGCGAGTCAAGCAAAGAACCACTGGCGGGAGTTCCAGCCGACACGGTACAAGAGCCTGAAGGAGGCCGGAACATTGGACGAAGTGGCGATGTTATCAGCGGAACTGACCGAAAGAGAGATGGACAAGCTGACGGAAGCCGGGTACCAGGAACACGAAGCGTGGGAAATGGTGAGGGAGCGGTATCTGTTCCCGCCGGAAGAGGAGAGCCTTCGGAAGAAGTGGGACAAGGAGCCGGCAGCGAGTTCGTTCGGGGAGATGTTCAATCTGGCGATGCAGATCCAAAGCGAGATGCTCCAGCGGGAGATCGATCCGGAGACAGGGGAAGAACTGCCACCAATAGAGGAGATGGACGTCAGGTAGAGGCTCAGGAACAAGCCGCAGAGGAGAGCAAGCCGCCGGCAACCACTCACAGACCGGCGGTGAAGGCTTCAGAGGTACCCGTCGAGATGTTCACCATTACCGACGCTGTCAGGATCGGGGAAGGTGGAGCGAAAACCAAGTTCAATAATAACATTGCTGCTATCAGGCTTTTGAAAAGGCTTGAGGCTGAAGGCCGTCTGGCGACACGGGACGAGCAGGGGATTCTTGCGCTCTACGTTGGGTGGGGCGGTATTCCGCAGGCGTTTTACAAGCCGGATGGATCGGTTACGAAGGGATGGGAGGATGCGGCTAAAGAGCTTAAGGGTTCGCTGTCTGATGCTGAATATGAGGCTGCCAGGCGTTCGACGCAGGATGCGCATTACACCAGCAGGAGCGTGGTGAACGGTATATGGGCGGCTGTCCGGCAGTTCGGGTTTACTGGGGGGCGTGTTCTGGAACCTTCGGTTGGAACCGGTAATTTCCTTGGCCTTATGCCTGTCGATCTTCGAGCAGGCAGCCAGATTACCGCTGTTGAGCTTGATACCATTACCGGAGCAATTGCGAAGCATCTTTATCCCGTGGCGAACATCCATGCGCCGATGGGGTTTCAAGATGCGGGCATTGCTGATAACCGGTTCGATGTTGCCATAGGGAACCCGCCGTTCGGTGACCAGAAGCTCTACGATAAGAAGCGGAAGCACCTCAACAAGTTCAGCATCCACAATTATTTCTTTGCCAAGAGCGTGGATGCCTTGCGCCCTAATGGGGTGCTGGCGATGGTTGTTTCGAGTCGCCTGATGGATTCCGGAAAAGACCAGGCGAGAAAGTATATCGCTGACCGGACGGAGTTTCTTGGAGCTATCCGGCTGCCGAACAATGCCTTCCTGAAGAATGCCGGCACGGAGGTAACGACAGACATTATTTTCCTCCGGAAGCTGGCTGATAGCGAGGTTCCTGCCGATAACCAGCCGTGGCTTGAAACGGTCATGGTGAAGGACAAGAAGGATATCGAGATTCCACTGAACCGCTATTTTACCGATAACTCCGATATGATGCTTGGCGAGTGGGGTGCATTCGGGTCCATGTATGGCCCGAATGAACCGGCACTCGTTGCCCGTGCAGGACAGGATACCGAGAAGCTGCTTGCTGAGGCTATCGGAAAACTGCCGAAGAACATCATGGGCGCATCCGGCGCTCCAGTTACGCGCGAAACGGTGGTAAAGCAGGACGGTATGGATATGGCTGGCGTGAAGGACGAGAGCATGTTCATCCATGACGGCACAGTGTATCGTAAGACCTTCGACCCAGATTCGTTGAAGCATATTGCTGAACGGGTAGGCTTTTCGAACAAGAAGGCTGAGGATCGGGTAAAGGGCATGGTTGCTCTCCGTGATGCTTTTACTGCACTGAGGGTTGCGCAGCTCGATGAGCATACCGAAGAAAAGCAGGTTGAGTTTCTTCGGCAGAAGCTCAATACGATTTATGACCGGTTCGTTAAGGAGAACGGGCCGATAAACAGCCAGGCTAACAAAATTTTGTTCCGGCAGGATCCGAGCTGGCCGCAGGTTTCAGCTCTTGAGGAGAGCTTCGACAAGGGGATTTCCACTGCCGTTGCCAAAACCACTGGAGAGAAGTCAAGAACGCCATCGGCAAAGAAAGCGGCCATCTTTTTCAAGAGAACACAGTCGCCGTATAAGCCTGTCACGACGGCTGCGACGGCGAAGGATGCGCTTTCGGCTTCGCTTTCGGAGTTCGGCCGTATCAATTTCGAGCGGATGAGCGCCTTGTACGGCAAGTCACAGGCGGAGATGATCAACGAGCTTGGTTCACTGGTGTTCGAGGATCCTGTTTCCGGATGGGTAACGCGGGACGAGTACCTTTCCGGTAACGTGAAGCGGAAGCTTGCCCAGGCGCGGGATGCGGGGAAACAGGATTCACGGTTCGACCGGAATGTTGAGGAGCTGAAAGAGGTGATTCCGGCGGATGTCGAGGCTGTCGATATTGTCGTTCGCCTTGGCGGCCACTGGATACCTACGTCCGACATGTCGGAGTTTGCCGCTCATCTCACAGGAAACCTACGTGCAAAAGCTTCGTATGATGCTATTTCGGCAAAGTGGTCGTTCTCGGAATCCCATCCTTCTGATGCAGCGCAGGCTGAGTTTGGCACTGCCAGGAAATATGCTGATTCCATTCTTGAGGCGGTAGCCAACAGCAAGCAGATTGTTGTAAATGACAAGGATGCCGACGGAAAATCGTTTGTGAACAAAGCAGAAACCGCTGCCGCCAACGATAAGGCCGAACGGATTAAGGAGCGGTTTGCTTCGTGGGTGTGGCAGTCGGATGAGCGCAGGGAGCGGCTTGCGAAGCTGTATAATGACACGTTCAATACTGACCGGCAGCGGGAGTATGATGGTTCGCACTTGTCGTTTCCCGGTAAAATCTCTGATGACATTGTGAAGCTGAGGCCGCACCAGGCTAACGCGGTGTGGCGATGCCTGCAGGGCGGGACGACGCTTCTGGATCATGTCGTTGGTGCCGGGAAGACCTTTACCATGATTGCAACAGCCATGGAGATGCGCCGGATGGGACTTGCGAAGAAACCTGTTTTCACGGTGCCTAACCATCTCGTTGGGCAGTGGGCAGCTGATTTCATCAAGCTCTACCCTGGGGCGAATATCCTCGCAGCAACAAAACAGGATTTCGAAGCACAGAACCGGAAACGGTTTTTCTCTCGTATAGCTACTGGCGATTGGGATGCTGTTGTTGTTGCTCACAGTTCGTTCAAGCTGCTTGCAAGCAGTCCGGAGTTCGAGCTTGAGTTCATTGAAATGCAGATTCGGGATATCGAGATTTCAATCAAAAATTTGCGGGAAGCCGACGGGAAGGATTCGAGGAGCGTCAAGCAGCAGGAAAAGCAGCGTGACAAACTGAGGGCGAAGTTGCAGAGGACATTGGATTCCGGTTCGAAGGATGACAACCTGAACTTTGCTGAACTTGGCATCGATGCCCTGTTTGTCGATGAGGCCCATGAGTTCAAGAACCTCTCGTTCTCAACGTCCATGACAAGAGTTGGTGGACTGAATCCAGCAGGAAGCCAACGGGCAGCTGATTTGTTCTCAAAAGTCATGTTCATACAACGGTTGACCGGCGGGCGAAATGTGGTGTTCGCTACTGGGACTCCGATCAGTAACACCATGGCGGAGATGTACACGATGCAGCGGTACCTGCAGTACGGAACGATGCAGGATCAGGGGGTTGCGCATTTCGACGCATGGGCGCGCATGTACGGCGAGGTGGTGTCTGATTGGGAGCTTTCACCTGCAGGAAAGTATGTGATGCGGAGCAGGTTCTCCCGGTTTGTGAATATTCCGGAGCTGATGCAACAGTACCTCTCGTTTGCCGATGTGATTTCGCGCGACGACATTAACCGCCAGTTGGCCGTGCAGGGGAAAAAACTACCTGTTCCAGAGATGGTTACAGGGAAGCCAGTGAACGTAGTTGTTGAGCGGAGTGTAGACCAAGCCGATTATATCGGAGAGCCAACAAAGGACAAGAACGGGAAAGAGGTTTATCCTGAGCATAGCTTGGTTTTCCGTTCGGAGAATCTGCCAAAGAGGCCGGGGAAAGGCGATGATAACATGTTGGTTATCATGGGGCTTGCCCGTAAGGCCGCGCTTGACATGCGACTGATTGATACGGCATATCCCGATGATTCGGGTTCAAAGGTGAATGAAGCTGCCCGCAGGATCAAGGAGCAGTATGACCAGTGGGATCATGTGAGAGGAACTCAGCTTGTTTTTTGTGATCTCAGCACTCCGTCGAAAGCAAGAGGAAAAGAGGCATCGAGGATTGGTGAGTTGTTGCGCCGTGCTGACGAGGGTGATGAAGATGCGATTGTCGAGCTTGACAAGATCGATCCGGATGAGTTGGCGGCACTTGATTCGAAGTTCAGTGTTTACGATGACTTGAAGGCGAAGCTGATAAATATGGGGATCAAGGAGAACGAGGTTGCTTTTATCCATGATGCCAATACAGAGCAGCAGAAGGAGGATTTGTTTGGCAAGGTTCGTTCTGGCCGCATTCGGGTTCTGATGGGTTCGACGCAAAAGATGGGTGCCGGTATGAATGTTCAAGAGCGGCTTGTTGCTCTGCACCATCTGGATGCGCCATGGAGACCGTCAGATCTTGAACAGCGTGAGGGGCGCATTATCCGCCAGGGAAACCAGCTCTATGATGCCGATCCGGAAGGGTTTCGGGTGTTCGTTGGGAGGTATGCGACAAAGAATACTCTGGACAGTCGGATGTGGCAGACTATCGAGACGAAAGCCAGGTTCATCGAGCAGATCAAGAAGGGGGGAACATCTGAACGTGTTATCGAGGATATTGGCGGCGAGGCAGCCAATGCGGCTGAGATGAAGGCGGCGGCCAGCGGAAACCCGCTGATTCTTGAGGAGATGACGTTGCGCCAGAAGGTACAGAAACTGAACCAGCAGAAAACGAATCATGATCGGGAGCAGCACCGGATTAAGGATACGATCCGGATCAAGAAGAAAGCTCTTGTGCGAATGGATGGGGAGCTTCCTGAACTGAAAGAGGATGCAGAGACTGCGGCTCATATAGGGCAGGAGTTTGCGATGAAGGTCGGAAAGAAGGTGTTCGATAAGCGGCAGGAAGCCGGAGAGACTCTTGTTGCTGTGGCAAAAAAGATCGATTCAGCAAAACCGGTAGTAATTGGCACTATCGGCGGTTTTTCGATTACGGTTCATACGAATGACCTTGGGCATAACAAGCTGTCGGTTTCAGGAAAGAATCTCCATACTGCTAAAAGTGACGTTGATTTAACTTCGGATGACTTGTCGAAGGAGCAGAAGGGCGGCATTGCTACGCAGATTTTCAATATTGCCCGAACCGTTCCGGGGAAAGAATTTGAAGCGACGCGCTCAGAGGTTAAAAGGATCGAGAAGGATATTCCCGCGCTTGAAAAGCAGATCCGCGCGTGGGAAAATGAAAAGGAGCTTGTCGAAATCAAGAAACGGCATGCAGCAGTAATCAGGGAGCTGCAGCCGGAAAGCGATAGACAGGAGCAAGCGAAGGGAGGGGGCGACGCCGGCGTTTCCGCTATGGCAGAATTGTCACCGATGCCGGGATGGGTTCCGCCGTTATCGGTTGCGGGATTCCCGGAACGGCCTGAGAGCGGCAAGGTGAAAATCGGTGACAGGACGGTCGAGCTTCCCCCGGAGGATAAGCCGGTTCGTATCGAGCAGATCAGGCTCATGGCGGAACAGCTTATCGGGCGAGGGCTCTACTTCGGCAAGATCAAGCTGAAGGGAACAGCGGGCTTTCATCGCCGGAAGATCGGCGAGGTTCGCATGGCGAATTACAACGATGTAGAGACGCTTGCTCACGAGATTTCGCATTTCATTGGGGATAATGATAGTGGGAGGAATCCGCTGCACAAGCTCTATACGGACAAGCGGTTCTCTGATGAACTGAAGGCGCTCAGCTACACATCCGCAGATGGAAAGGCGCTCCGCGAGGGTTTTGCCGAGTATATGAGGCTGTGGTTCACGCAGTACGATATGGCGAAGCAGGCAGCTCCGAAGTTCACTGAGGCGTTTGACAAGTTCCTTGCGGATGACAAGAGGACGCTGAAGGCGATGACCTGGCTACAGGACTCCATGCACAAGTGGGTGAATCAGGGGGAAGCGGCAATGTATGAAGCGCTGACAAGCGGCAACCAGTTCACTCCGATGCAGAAGCTTACTATGTGGATTGCACAACGTCCGGTTTCGCTCATGCGTCAACAGTATGTGGATAATCTCCATGCGGCAAAGCTGATGGGCGCTGATTTTTATGGTGACCAGCTCAGGGCGGAGGATGATCCGTACAAGCAGTTGCAGCTGATCAATGGCGTTGAGGGGATCGTGCAGGAAAGCTTTATCCATGGCGCTCCGTATGTCGCTGATGACGGCAGTATCAAGTTCGAGGGGCCTTCGCTTGAGCAGGTGTGGAAAACTTCGCTGCAAAAAGGGATGGCTGTTCTCCGTGCTCAGGAGAAGTATTTCGTTGCCCGTCGTGCGGCGGAACTGAAGATGCAGGGCAGGGAGAACCTGTTGAGTGTAGGCATGATCAAGGGGGGGCTTGCGCTGGCGGAGAAGTACCCGTGGTTCAAGAAGTCGTTCAGCGATTACCAGAAGTACCGGGAGAACCTCCTTGCGTTCATGGTGGACTGCGGCTATGTGGAAGAGCGGGCGGCGAAAAAGTTTATGGAGGTGAACCGGAACTATGTGCCGTTCAATCGTGAGGTTGAGGGGATTGGGCAATCGTTTGCCGGAAGCGGGAACTTCAAGCGGCTGAAGGGTGGAACGCAGAACCTGAAGCATGTTTACGATAACATTCTCCTGGGCGATGCACAGCATATCAAGGCGGCGCTTCGTGCACGAGCGATGCGGCAGCTCTATTCAGCGGCACTAAAGAGCGAGGAGGGAGGCAAGTGGATTGCTCCGCTTGGGAAGGATTCCCGCCTGGTAAAGACCAATATCGAGCAGCAGGCAAAGGCTATCGCTGATGCGATGGCGGCTCTCGGCATGACCGTTGCTGATGGTGGCCGGATTATTTCCGGAGATCCTGCAGCGGAGACGATTACCGATGTTGAGGATATTCAGCAAGTACTTCTGGATGATCCGGAGTTGATGCAGTTCTGGACTTTCGGGCATAAACCTTCTACAACGGAAACGGGCGTTGACAGCTTTATCGATCCGAATACCGGTGTTCGTAAATGGGTGGAGATCCAGAGGGATAATGAGTTGCTTCTGGACATGGTGAACAATATGGCGGGAACAAGGTTGCCGGATGGGTTGCTTGGCGTGGCCTTCAGGATGGCGGCGGCGGTGAAGCAGTTCCAGACGATGACGGTTACGGCCGCATGGCAGTTTGCAGGGCCGAACATTGTTCGGGATATGCAGCAGGCGTTCATTCTTTCCGGCGGGAAGTTCAGGCCGATCATTGATAACGTGCATGGCATTGCAGCGATGCTGCATGACCTGGTGAAGCGGGAGGGGTGGTATCACGAAATGAAAGCTCAGGGCGGCGGTTGGTCGGGAAGGGTTCGTTCGATTATGACGGATACCTGGGAGATGCAGCAAGGCGCGATGGCTCCGAAAACAAGATCTAAGTACCATCCTGTACGTGTGGCTCAGGAGCTGATTGATGTGCTGATGTCTATCGGAGATTCTGCGGAAATGAGTACGAGGGTAGGTTTCTATATTCGCATGAGAAAGGACGGTGCCGGGGCAAGGGAGGCGGCATGGCAGGCGAGGGAGATTTCGACCGACTTCCGAAAGCATGGATCGTATGCTCCATGGGTTATGCTGCAGAGGACGGTTCCGTTCCTTGGAGCGTTCATTCAGGGCGCAGACCGTGACGTTCGGGCGTTGGCTGAGATGGGCGGCAGGATGAGCGTAAAGAACGTTGTTCGGGTGAATCGGGCGAAGGCTCGGGTATATGCCGCAGGTGGGGCGATGATTACCGTGGCGATGATGATTGCGCTGATGAACGATGATGATGACAGGTATGAGGATCTTACTCCAGACCAGAAAACGAGGTTTTTCCACTTCTTTGTTGGAGACCAGCATTTCACTGTTCCGAAACCGCATGGGTTTTTCTCGCTGATGGCGGCGGCAGGGGAAGCGATTGTTGACACAATGAAGGGGCAGAGCGGCGAGGATGCCGGGAAGTTCATGGCGTTTGCGCTGGCGTACCAGCTTGGGGCTGATGTGATGCCGGGGTTTGCCAATCCGCTGTATGAATTGGCGGTCAACAAGAGCTTTACGGGTGCTCCGATCATCGGTGAGCGATTGCAGGGGCTTACTTCTGATTTGCAGTTTACGGACAGGACTCCGGGGCTGTATATCGCTATCGGTCAGAAACTTGGCGTGGCTCCTGATGCGGTGCATCACCTGGTTCGAGGCTATACGGGCTATGTGTCCGATTTTCTCAATGAGGCGACGGAGCGGGCGTTGTGGAACCGGGAGCAGTGGGGAGCGCGTCCGTTCGAAAAGGATGCCGGCGATTTTATCGGCAAGCAGTTCGTGCAGAAACGGGTGCCGTACCGGACGAAGTGGACGGAGAAGTATTATGACCTTCGGCGGAGAGCTTCGGAGAAGGAGGCTTCGCTGTCCAGGCTGCAGAAGGCTCCGGCGATTCGAGATCGTGGCATGCTTGACCGGTTTGCGGGGGACGAAAATTCGATGAATCTGGCTGCGGCAAGCAAGGCATTCCGGCAGATTGATAAGGCTTTTTCCGATCAGGAGATGATGATTGCCTCGATCAAGTACGATCCCTATCTCCCGGCAGAAGAGAAGGAGAGGCGGATCGATGCGTACTATGAGCAGAAGAATGGGCTATTGAAAGATGCGTACCGGCAGATTGATGCGGCACTGAAATAATTTTCCCCGTTTGTATGAATTCCGTCATGCGGTACACTGCAAAAAATAAAACAGTGTACCGCCATGGCGACAGCTCTGCTTGCATATTCACAGTTTTTTAATGTTAATGGCAATCCTCTTTCAGGGGGGAAAGTCCATACCTACGAAGCAGGGACTACTTCTCCTCGTGTCACCTACACTGATGAATCCAGAGTAACCGAGAACTCGAATCCAGTTATTCTGGATGAGGCTGGAAAAGCGGCCATATATCTTGACGGCAGTTACAAGATTGTTGTGACGGATGCCAATGATGTGCCGGTATGGGTAAAGGATAATGTGTGCTCTATCGGTCAAGATGAGTGGCTTGGCGAGTATCCGGCGACAATGACAGGAGCTTCTTCTGTTGCTGTTGCCGGCAATGTGGCCAGTGTTTTTTCGGACAAAAGAGCAGTGAGGATTACCGATGATACTTCGGTGGTTTACGGTCATGTTGTGTCGTCAAGCTATGCTGGTGGCGTGACAACCATTTCTCTTTTTCTTTCGTCCTCATTGTCGGCTGCGGTAAGCGGGATTGCTGCCAGTGTGGTTTCCTCAGATTCTCTTCCTTCACTTGATAATCAGGTTGTAGTGTTCGGTGGTATTCAGACGACTGGACGCGGTGCTTCTGGTTATGTCGTCACTGGCTTGACTGGAGGTACAGATGATAATCTTGATGGCATTGATGGGGCGACGGGTGGGCTGAATGGTGGCCCGCTACTTGATCATGATGTGGCTTTTTGCCTCAACAATGACGATACGTTTACAGTACACGAACTTGATGCTGATTCTGGTGAGGTTGAAACATCGCCGAACGTGATTGAGCCGAATAGTAATCCAGGGACAAAACGATGGAAGCTGCGGTTCTTCAAGTGGTTGAAAGCTGCCGTGAACGTTGGCGGGTTCTGGAATTCTGGCGATTTCCTGAATGCCGATGGAGATCTCGTTTGCCAGGCGGATGCTAAGGGGGTTGTGTTTTCGGATGGAACGAAAATTACCCGGCAAGCAGGTGGTGGGCTGAGAATCATTCCGAAGTCCGATGCTTACCCAGTCACTGTGCGAAACGCGGCGAATGATGCTGACGTGCTGGTGTTGAAGCCGCTGACCGATGCGGAGGCGATTGCCGGGGAGATCACGAACCAGCCTCCGAGCGCGGCGAGTATGAAGGCTGCTATAGATGCCGTAAGGGATCTATGCACACAATATCAGCACACTGCGGCAAGCGGTACTGCCGGAGGTCCTGCGATGAATGGTGGCTGGAGGGTGCTTCCGATCACGAATGAGGCGTTTGATGATATAGGTTGTACCCTTGCTTCTAATGTTATAACCATGCCGAAAGGTAGATATGTGGTTGATTACAGGCATGTTTTTTATAACACGAATGAAAGTATGGTACGTCTGATTACAACGCCGTCCGGAGGTGCTGCGGCATATCATTACTCTGATGTTGGCTGTGCATACGACGGAGCAATAACTCGTGGCGTTACTATTGTTGATTTCGTTGCTTCAAACGGAGGGACTGTTCGCTGGGAGTATTCTGTGCAACAATCACAACTGACAGATGGCCTTGGCCGAGCAGCGTCATTCGGAGTCACAAATATTTTCGGGTCTGTAGTTATTAATTATATCACCTAACAATAGTGCCACACAGAGTTTTGCATGGTCTCGGCCAAGTTGTCGATTTCGGCATTTTCGGTGCAGCTTTTGCCGTGATAGTCGGTCAGATTTTTGGGCTAAGTGTATCGGAGGCAGGTGCGATCATGACCGGCGTGGCGGCGCTCATGGTGGCTGCAGGCCGGCTGATAAGGCATATGGCTGAAGCGAGAAACATTGATGCGGATACGGAAGTCAAGAAAACGTATGTCAATCCGGAAGTGTATCAGATGCTCTCCAATCTGAAGTGTTGGAACGCCCCTGATTGCCCGTCAAGGGAGATTTTTAAACCAGATGATAAGGAGGGAATGGATGGCTGATTTGTTGAAGGCACTACCTCGGGTGATCGATTCAGAGGGAGGTTACAAGTTGCATAAGGTTTCGGGCGACAAAGGCGGATGGACTTTCGCTGGCATTGCACGGAATTACCACGATGACTGGTCTGGATGGCACCTTGTAGATGCTGGAAAAGGGAGTTCACCAGAATGCCGGCAGATGGTCGAAGATTTCTATCGGAAGAAGTTTTGGGCTCCAGTTTGTGGCGATGAGATTGAGGGTCAAGTTGTTGCCGAAGCGATTTTCGATTTTGGCATGAACACCAATCCGGCCAGGGCGATCATGTTTGCACAGTACGTTCTTGATTGTGATCCGGATGGTGACATTGGCCCCATCACTGTAGCAGCTCTTAACCGGCTCAAGCCAGGGAGTATTCATGAAGAGCTGTTCCTATCGCAGTACGCCCTTATTCGCATTGGATATCGGTGTAAGCGGTGTGATGACAACAGCGTTAATAAGAAATTCCTGCACGGATGGACTGAGCGGGATATTCGTGTCGTGGACAGCGTGCTGAACTTGACCGGATTTTTTGGATTGAATAAACGATAAAAGGAGGTGATACACCTATGAATGAAGCATTGATGTTTTTGCAGCAGAACGCTATGGGCATTGCCGCCGTGGTAGTGCCGGTTGTCGTCGGTGTAGTTATTGGCACCAGAAAGGTTGCCGTGGCAAACGTGTTACGAGAGTCTGGTGATGTGATGACAGCACTTGGCGCAATGGTAGAGACTACAAGTTCTGATACTGTGCGAAAAGTGTTCGCTGAAGCCTCTGATTTTCGCGATGCTCTGAGAAAGCTTTCTCTTGCTGCAGGTAAATGATGTGGCTTACAAAAATCGGTCTGGTGGTGAAAGCCGTGCTCGATGCCACCGGGCCGTTTCTTATGTCCTTCCTGAAGCTCCTTATTGGGCAGAAGCAGCAGGAAGTTGAAGCCGGCAATGGAATTGAGGTAGTGGATGCTTCGAAAAAACGAGAAACAGCCCATAAGGGTGCTCTCAAACGATTGAAACGATGAAACTGATAATTGGGGCTTTTGTTTTTGGTATATTGGCAGGGTGCGGAGGATCGAGCTTGATCACTGTCAAGGATCCCGATGTGATCGTTACGCCGGCAGCATCGGGCTTATGGATTTCTCTTTCAGATTTTTCTGCCGATGTGCAAGTGCTCAGCGACAGTACTCAGGGGAAGCGGGCGAAGGTGAAATTCTTGTCGGGATTGGTGATGTACTACCCCTCTCCGGAGGAACTGAAGGAACTGACAATAGTGAAATAATCCGTGAGTGGTTTTTCTTTTGTTGGCTTTTTTGTTGGTATCGAGTAAGATTGATCTTTTATAAACTGATGATAGATAGTGCTTGATGGTAATATGTCGAGTCCCGCCATCTCCACAAAACCATGAGAAAAGCCCGTCGAAAGACTGGCTTTTCGTATTTTTCTTCATTCCTGATCAATAGCAAAACGAGCCTGCTGACCTTGATAGGTGATGAAAAGAAGGG
>Ga0209575_10000306_pt1 | contig 40862 bp, 26 predicted proteins | sample Medcelwee11metaG_FD_187172 | JGI IMG/M metagenome (GOLD analysis project Ga0209575, IMG submission 187172) | Freshwater pond sediment microbial communities from the University of Edinburgh, under environmental carbon perturbations - Medium... | ecosystem: Environmental > Aquatic > Freshwater >...
TTCGCTCCTCGTCCGTGCGTGCCCCAAGAAACCTCGCCCAACGTCGCACCGCAGGCATGGCCTCGGCCACGGCGTCGGGGTCGTTGATTCTCGGAAGCTCGACCAAGTGTAGCGCGAAGGCGTCCTCGAAGCGAACGTGGTCATGGATCTCGAGCAACTCGAAGACCGAGTGCAAGCGGTTGGTGGTGGCAAGCTCGCGGTAGCCGGTGAAGATGATGATCACCACGGGCTTGAGCTTGGTGTAGTCGTCGCCCTTGCGGAGTTGGCTCGCGTAGGTGCGAGCCCAGTAGTACATCGCGCGATTGCGGAACGCGATCCTGCCTTTGGCCTGGATCTCGACGTTGGCCTGGGTTCCGTCGTCGAGGTGGACGAGCAAGTCGAGCTCGATTCCCTTGTCGCCCACGTTCTCCTTGGAGATTTCGGGGTTGAGGATGGTGACGTGGGTGATCGGGCTCTTGGGTTGGAGCACGGCCGTGAGCAAGGCGATGAGGATCTTCTGGCTCTTGGGACCTCCGAACAGGAGCTTGAAGACGATGTCGAGGGTGGGGTTGAGGATGTTCATGGGCTGCGGAAAAGCAACCCGCGAGCCAGGACACGACGAACGAAATCAAAGAGGAATCTTGGGGTGAGGGGTGGCGCGTCGCCACCTTGCGGGAGGGGTAACGGGTCGAGACAGGGCGAGTTGTTCGAGGAATTGGGCGAAGTGGCGGGCGCCAGGGGGGAAAGTGGCGGGCGCCAGGGGAGCCTGTCTCCGACTGTCCACGGAGCTGGATGACACAGAGATTCCTCGAGTGAATCCTTCCGCGGGCCGCAGAGCCCACGGCAAACTTGGGGAAGCCCGCCGTGGCGGGCTTCGCACGGTACGCCTGGCCGAACTGTGTGATCGAGACCTGTCGATCCCTACTGGCGCGTTGGGGTTCGAAGGACGAACCGCCTTCCACCTCCCCAAGGGAACTCACGTTGTGACCGCGCAAAGCCCGCCCCTGCGGCGGGCTTCCCCCGAAGTTGCCGTGGGCTCTGCAGCCCGCGGAAAGGGAAGAAGGTCCGTTTGGCTATCCTTAGAGGGACTGTCCCGCTGGTTCTCGTGGCATGCAACCGTTCGTCGGGATGGCCCCCAAACAAGTCTTCGATCTACCCCTGGGCAACGAAGAGGGAACGATGCGACCGAGACGGCCGCGCTCCCAGGGCTCGCGCCGTTGCCTAGTCGTGCAGGGGTTCTTCGGGCTGGCCCTCGAACAAGTCTTCACCCGGTTGCAGGGTCAAGGCGCGAGGCAGCAGCTCATCGAGGACCGACCGGTCACGACAAGCCAGCAAGCGTGCTCGATCCTCGGTCGTCAGTTCGATGCCGCGTGTGGCCAGAATCTGCAGGATGGTTTCCGCTCGCCCCTCTTCCCGCCCCTCTTCCCGCCCCTTCTCGCGCGTGAGCTCCAACTCCATCTCCCAGAACTTGAGGGCAATCTCCCGGTCCTCGGCGAGTCTTCGCACCTCTTCGTCGCTCGACAACTCCACCAGGATCTTCTGGGCTTCGTTCACCATGGGATCCTCCTTCGCCACCTCACTTCGCTCCTCGTCCGTGCGTGCCCCAAGAAACCTCGCCCAACGTCGCACCGCAGGCATGGCCTCGGCCACGGCGTCGGGGTCGTTGATTCTCGGAAGCTCGACCAAGTGTAGCGCGAAGGCGTCCTCTGTGGTCTTCCGGCTACCTGGCCCGCGTTTCCTTTCCGCAAACCCACCCACCCGTGTACTCTTCTCCCTTCGTATGGAGCCCTCCCTCCCCTCCGAAGACACCCTGCTGTCCACCATCGGCCCCTCGATCCCTTCCAACTTCTACGAAGGGGTCACCTACCACATCGGCCGACGCGTCGGAGAAGGCGGCATGTCCATCGCCTACCTCGCCTTGCGCGTCGGGCCGGAAGGCAACGCGCCGGTGGTGGTTAAAGTCCTACGCCCACGCTTCGTTCGCCGATTCGGCGACACGGCCAGCCTGACCGTACAGAAAGAGTCCGTGGCCCTTGGCCGCCTCAACGAGCGCGTACCCCCCACCCCGTTCGTCCTGCGCCTCATCGAGGTCGGCAGCGTGATGGTCGACACCGGCACGCGATGGATGGAACTTCCGTGGCTGGCCGTGGAGTACGTGCACGGCGGCGCCGAGGGAACCACCCTGGCCGATCGGGTCGCGCACAGCATCCGCCAGACGCGGCACGCGTTCGACCCCGCTCGCGCAGCCCACGCGATCGAGTGCCTCTGCAAGGGGCTCGCGGCCGTTCACGAGGTCGGTGTCATCCATCGCGATCTGAAACCCGAGAACGTCCTGTGCTGCGGCTTCGGGCACGACGAGATCTTCAAAGTGGCAGACTTCGGTGTCGCAAGACCGTCCGGCGTCGCCGCCACCTTCGGGGGCACCACGATCGGGACGCCCGGTTACGCCGCCCCTGAGCTGATCGTCATGGATCAGAAGCACATCGGCACGTCGAGCGACGTGTTCGGCCTCGCCGCGGTGATCTACTTCCTGCTCACCGGGCGGCCTTACTTCAAGGGTCGGACGGTCACCGACGCGATCCTCGAAATTCAAGACGCGGCCCGGTCCAGCGTCCTCGACGAAATCACCTTGTCAGAAGAGCTGCAAGAGCGGGTAGCGGCGTGCCGTGCGATCGATCAGGCGCTCGCCCGCGCAACCTCCCCCAACCCGCTCGAGCGTCCCCAGACCGCCGAAGCCCTCGCCGCTTCCCTGCTGCCCTGGCTGCGCGCCGACTCGCGCATGCTCCGTACGGCCCCCCGACGCGTCGAGAGCATCAGCAGCATCAGCAGCACCGGCGCACAACCGTCGGAGGCGTCACCCGCGCCCGGCTGGGCGTGGATGACACGTCAGCTCGCCGACCCCGATCGGGTCATCCGCAGCGTGGCCTGGGCCGCCGACGGGCGCTGCCTCGCGGCCACGAGCGGAGGGCTGTGCTTCTGGAACGGCACCCACTGGGTCGACATGCCCACCGATCGCCTGCCCAACCCCCAAGGCATTCGCTTCGTTCATCGCATGGCCGCGGGCCGGTGGCTGGTCGGCGCCGATGACGCAACCTTCGCGATCTTCACCGAGGAGGGGACCCAGGAAGTCGTCCGGCTCTCCCACGCCAACCTTCGGGTCGAGGCGTTCAGCGGGTCCCTCGACGACCTGGGCATCGTCGTGAGCCTGGACGAGGCCGGCGTGCCCACCTTGCACACCCTCGTCGGCCGACGCTGGCTGAAACCCTTGCCCTTGCCCAACGTCGTGTCGGTTACCTCCATGGCCCGCGTGGGGGATGCGACCTGGCTGCTCGCCGGACGCAAAACCGGCGGTGGCGGGATCGCTGCCCTGTACAGCCCCCTCGACTGGGACCTCCAGCCCCTCGAATCCCCCGACGTTCGCGCGTACCTCGCCTGCGGTGGACACCCCGACAACTGCGTCGGCGTCGTCGCCGGCGCGGACGGGATCATGCTCTACATCGACGAGACCGGTACGCGGGTCGAATCGGTTCCGGAACGCACGGACGTCTCCGCGACCGTGGTCGACCCCTCCGGGACGTGCTGGGCCGCGGGCGCAGGACGCATCTGGCAACGCACGCGCGACGAGCTCACCGGCCACCATCGCTGGGTTCTCGTCTGGGAAAACCCAGCTTGGACTGCCCCGTTCGTGTCCATGTTCGCCGACATCGGGTTGATCCTCGCCGTGACCGCCGACGGCGCCATCGTCGAAGGCAGGCCCGCCGATCTCGAGCTCCACACGCTCGTATCAGCGCCCCCCCCTACCGTGGGTTGACGTCCGCCACCGCGTCGAACGTCACGTCCGCGCGGTCCCGAAACCGTCGGCGCATCACGTCGATCGCCTCCGGGTTGTCATCCACGAGCAGAAAGTGCCTGCCCGCCGCGAGCGCGGCTGCCCCGGCCGTCCCGCTGCCCGCAAAGAAGTCCAGCACCAGCCCCCCCGGCGGCGACGACGCACGCACCATGCGCTCGATCAAGGCCTGCGGCTTCTGCGTCGGGTACCCCAGCTTCTCCTTGCCCGTCGGGCTGACGATGGTGTGCCACCACGTGTCGGTCGGCAGCTTGCCTCGCGCCGCTTTCTCCGGACCCACGAGCCCGGGCGCCATGTACGGGATCCGATCGATCTCGTCCACGTTGAACACGTAGGACGTCGGGTCCTTCACATACACCAGGATGTTGTCGTGCTTCGGCGGCCACCTCTTCTTCGTGCGCGCGCCGTAGTCGTACGCCCAGACGACCTCGTTGAGGAAACACGACCTGCCGAAGATCCCGTCGACCAGCACCTTGCAGTAATGCACCTCCCGATAGTCAAGGTGCAGATACATCGTACCGCTCGCCTTGAGCACTCGATGCGCGTGCGCGATCCGCGGCTCCAAAAAGCCGAGGTAGTCGTCGAAAGCGTCGGAGAAGGACCGTGACCCGATGCGGACCGTGCGATAGCGCTTGCCCTTGAATCCTGTGCGATCCCCCGCGTCATCGCGCACGGTTCGCAGCTCCGGGCGCGCCTGCCTGTGCCCCGTGTTGAAGGGGGGATCGATGTAGATCAGGTCGACGGACGCGTCGGAAATGCGGTCGAGCGCGTCGAGGTTGTCGCCATGCCAGACGCGTCCCACCGGCTCGGCAGCGGGCGGGAGTACGACGGAATCGCTCATGCCTCCCAGTGGACCACGAGCTCGGCGAGGGACTTCATGGCGTCTTCGTCCGCGGGGGCGAACCGGTCGGCCTCGAACAGGGCCAGGGCGGCGCCCCGCAGGCTCACGTTCATGTCCCGGGTCAGCGCATCGCGTACGGCGCTGACGACTCTCTTGTCGATGCCTGGGCTCGCGGCGAGCACGTCCGAGGGGATGCGCCCGGCCACCGCGATCACCTGCACCTTCGCATCTCCCCAGCCACCGCTCAGGACCCCCTCCCCATCGGGGTCGGGGTGCGCGAAGGTGGCTCCGACGTCCGCGCGGCCGTCGAGCACAGCGGCCACGACCTCCTCGTGCCCGCCGAGAAACTCCTGCTCCGAGAACGCCTGCTGCAGGTCGACTCCCTGGGAGCGGAGCCAGGCCCGCATGATGACGTGACCGCCCATGCTCTTGCGGTCCACCCATGCCACCCGGGCCCCTTGCAGGTCCGCGATCGTGCGGAACGGGGACCCCGGGGCCGAAAACAAGGCAGTAGCGTACCAAGCGTGGTCACCCCGCAACGGCACCACCACCGGAGCGATGCTCCCGGCAGCAGCCGCGCGGGACGCCAGCAGAGGGGGAAGCCAGGCCAACGCCACCTCACGGGCGGACACCGCGTCGAGCAACTGATCGTAGGCCTGAAACGTCCTAGGCGCGACATGGACCGCGCCCCCTGCCGGGACAGCCAGCTCGTCTTCCAGAGCACCGCAGAACACCGTCAGCTTCAACCGAACCGAGGCGGCAGCGACGGCCGGTCGCTTCGTGCCGGGGCGCGGCACGGGAAGCACCATGCCCACGGACATCGTTCCCGGTTGCTCGATCGTCATGGGGCCACGATGGTCCTGCTCGCGCGCGGGGTCAACGGCCGCCCTCGACCCCAGGCCCGGAGCGATCGGAGTTGGCCGCAGATTCCGCGGAGAACCGCAGAAGGTTTCCTTGCTTGGGGTGGGGGCGCTTCGCCCCGCATCCTGTCGAAGGGGGGAAGGCGTGTTCTGGCGTGACAGCAGGATTGATGGTGCAGAACGCTCACGGGCGTCAAGGTGCCCTGGCGTTTAGCCCCAATTGCTCTGCCAAGGAGCCAGAGCGGGTAAACCGGGCGCGGGGAACCGGGAAGTGGAAACCGAAGCACCTGTCCCCGGCTCCGCATTCACCCGTTCGGTGTGATCCTGTTTGGAAGTTGGTTCTCCCGCGTATCGACAGACCCTCGTCGGTCCTGGTAAGAAGAGTCTACCGGGTGGGCCGGTCCGTTCGAGCCGTGAGGAAGACCATGCCGCAACCATCTCTGCTGCGAAGGGCTTTGGAGCAAGTCCGGGAGCACGCAGGGCACGACGCATTCCAGCGCATCGCCGCTCGCTACGACGCGCAGGAGGCGGAAACGCCAGAGCAAATGGCGGATGGCATCGTCGCGGGAGCGGACGACGATCTCGATCAGGTGGTGCTCGAGACGGGAGCGTGGGGGCTCCCGATCTGGCAGATCGTCATCCAGAAGCTCGGGGGACCCATGCCGGAGAGCGCAGAGCAAGCGATCGGCACGCTCGAGAGGTTGCTGGGTGGCGCGCCCCGAACCGTGAAAGCCACGGACACGCAGCAGGACGTCACTCGCATCGACGCGCCTTGCCTGGACGAAGATGACGAGGAACCCACGGGCTACCCTGCACGCGAGGACCTCAGCACCGACGCCGTGCTGCCCTGGACACGAACGAAGCTCACGAACTTTCAGCGTCGCGCCGCGAAGGCCGCCTTCGAAGCGTTGTTCCGCGACGGGAAGGGCTCGACGCTGCTGTGTCTCCCGGAAGCGGGCGGTCGCACACGGACGGCAGCGGACGTGGTTCTCGGCGCGTGCACGGCCCGAAAGCTGCGAGCCATCTGGGTGTGCCCGTCGCGCGTGTTGCTCGACCAGGTGCAGGAGGAGATCCGTGAGCTTGGCTGGCTCGTGGGGGAGCTGGGCAGCCGTCCTTCGGTGTTCTCCGTATCCCGCGTTGGCTCCCAGCATTGCGACGTATCGGGTGACATCGTTCTGTTGTCCCCTGGGGCGCTGTTCCGCAACAACCTTGGGCTGGAGGACATCGAGCAACACGGTCCCATCAGCCTGGTGTGCATCGACGACGCGTTCATGGTGGCGGACCCCAGGGTTCGCGCGGTTCTCGACGCGATCTTGCGGCCCCACGTTCGGCTGCTCGGTCTCACGGGCACGCCTCTTCAAGCGTCCGAGACGGCGTCGACCGCGGTCACGTCGTTGTTCACGCATGGGCAGGCGTTCCAGCTGACGTTCCGGGATCTGGTGGAAGCGCAGCATCTTGCGCGGCCCGTGTTCATCCGCAAGAAGCTCGGGTCGACCAACTTGCTCCCCATGTCCGAGGCAGATCTGCACTGGGCGCTGCAGGGCCGCAAGGACTTCTCGGGAGAGTTGCTGCGCGTGATGGTGCAGCAAGACGATCGGTGCCGGGAGATTCTGGGCCACTGGGTCGACCACAGAGGGCGCTACGGTCCGACGATCGTATTTGCCTACGACCGGCACCACGCCGAGGTGATGTCGCACTGGCTCAACAACCGGGACGTGCCCAACGACCCGGTGCACCCCGGCATGCCCCCTGCCACGCGAAGGCAGCGGCTGGATCGGTTTCGCAGCAAGAAGTCAGAGGTCCTGGTGCTCGCCGGGCTTCTCACGGAAGGCGAGCAGCTCGATCATGTGCAATCGGTCGTCCTCGCCCGGCCGACGCTGAGCGCGTTGCTCTACAAGCACATGGTGGGTCACGGCGCCCGGCGCGCGGACCCCAAAAAGGGCAAGAAGAGTCTGTTCTACGTCGTGGACTGCATCGACGACCTGGAGGACTTCGGGGTGTCGCTGGCGGGCCGTTCGGCCGCAGTGGACCTGGACACGGACTTCGAGGACACGACGACGACGCTGGTCGTCCCCACGGAGGTCGAGCGCCATCACCTTCGACGCAACCGGGCGTTGGTGTCGACGCGGGCGTGGCAGATTCTTCGGCGGTTCGCCGATGATCAGTATTCGGTGTGGGGAGAGTTGAACTGGCCGCGCCCCGGGGGAGGCGACAAGAGCGTCATCGTGTTCCACGAGGGAATCGCCAGGCTTCGCACGGTGGTGGACCTGGTGGAGTCCGCGCTGCTGAAGGGCGATCTCGTGCCGCTGCGGGAGATGGGCAAGGAGCTCGATTGGCTGGGCGCCGTGCGCAACACCGACTGGCAGGAAATGCTCAGCGACTGCGCCGAGACGGGAGAGGTTCCGACCTTGCGCAAGGCCGACGGGAACACGATCCCCCCGACGGTCGAGGCGTGTGCGAGGATCATTGCCCAGCTCGTGGAAGAGATGCTGGCGGGGCGCATGACCATCCACGCGGCGCTCGAGCATTGTGACTCGTTGCTGGCAGACAGCGAACCGCTCCAGGACCAGTTCAACCGCGTCGAGGAGCTGCGTGAGGAGATGCTGGCTCTTTACCGCGATGCCGTGTCTCGTGTGGAGTTCGCTCCGGTGCCAGGGACCGGTGACCGAAGCGACATGATCACGGCCTTCGTCCGCTTCACCGTCGGCGTCGCCATGGCGGACAGAACCCTTCACGATGCCGAGTCTCGAGCGATCGTCAAGGCGGTGGCCCGCATGTTCGATCTCACGACGCCGGAGCAACACCAGTGGGTCACGGATGCGGTGAACGCCTATCGGGACGAGCCCTTCGATCTTCAGGAGACGGCTTCCACGCTGCGCGCGCAGGCGACACGGGCGGAGCTCTATCACATGTACGACTGGCTGTTCCGGGTGGCCTTCGCGGACGGCGTGTTCGTGGCGGAGGAGCGTGCGCTGCTGCGTTCTGCGGCGGGGGCGATGGGCATCGCGCTCGAGGAGGTGGAGGAGCTCGAGGCACGATATGCGGCCACGCTTCCGCAGGAGTCAGTTCCCCCTCCGGCCCCAGGACCCCCGCTGTCCCTGCTCCCCATGCCGCTGATTCGCTACTGCACGCAGTGTGGCTATCCGCGCCAGCTCGAGGCGGACTTCTGCGTCTCGTGCGGCTCGGAGCTGCCCCGCCTCCTGTTTCCGCGATAACGCGCCCTTGACGCAGGCTGACGTCCGAGGCCCGGCATGCCGACCCGCACGACCTGGTACATGAAGCTGCACGTTCAGATCCTCCTCGCACTGGCGGCAGGGATCTTCGTGGGATGGGCGGGCGGGGCAGAAGCCTTGCCCTACTACGACTGGATGGGCGAGCTGTTCATGCGCCTGCTTCGCATGGTGGTCGTTCCCCTCATCGCCGCGTCCATGATCGTCGCCGTGACGGGAATCGGGAACCTCCGCGGCCTCGGACGCATCGGGCTGCGCACCATGGTCTACTACGTGACCACCTCGCTGCTCGCGATCCTCACGGGCCTGGTCCTGGTCAACCTCATCGCCCCCGGCGTGGGCGCCGACCTGAACCTGACGGCTTCCCCAACCATCATGGAGAACACCCCGTCGGTCCGACAGCTGCTGCTTCGGCTCGTGCCGGTCAACCCGATCGAGGCGATGGTCTACGCCGACAACGACCCGAAGAACCCACCCGACATCCTCGGCGTCATCTTCTTCTGCCTCTTCTTCGGCGTCTGCACCCTGCAAGCACCCGAGCGCTACCGCGTCCCACTCGTCACGTTCTTCCGCGGTGTCTTCGAGGTCATGATGACAATCACGGGCTACGTCATCCGGCTGGCCCCGCTGGGCGTGTTCGCCCTGGTCGGAAAGGTGGTGGGAGAGTCCGGCCTCGGCGCCTTCGTGCCCCTCGCTCGCTACATGGCCACCGTGTTCCTCGGCCTCACCTTCCACGCCTTCGTCACGCTTCCCATCATCCTGCGCCTCGTGGGTCGCGTTCACCCCCTTGCCTACGCGCGACACTTGCTGTCCGCACTGACCACGGTCTTCTCCTCGGCTTCGTCGAACGCGACGCTCCCCCTGACGATGACCTGCGTGCAGGAGAATGCCGGGATTTCGAAGCGGGTGTCGTCGTTCGTGCTGCCGCTCGGGGCGACCATCAACATGGACGGGACAGCCCTGTACGAGTGTGTAGCCGCGCTGTTCATTGCGCAGGCCTATGGCATCGAGCTCACGGTTGCGCAGCAGATGCTCGTGGTTCTCACGTCCCTGCTCGCGTCCATCGGGGCAGCGGGCATTCCGCACGCAGGGCTGGTGATGATGAGCATCGTTCTGCAGGCGGTTGGGCTGCCCCTCGAGGGCGTGGGTCTGATCATCGCCGTGGACCGGGTCCTGGACATGTGCCGCTCGACAGTGAACGTCTGGTCAGACGCCGTGGGGGCGGCGGTGGTGGAACGACTGATGGGCGAGAAGGAAGAACCTTCGACGGAATGAATCCCCAGGATCGGGGGTTGAGCGTTCATGATCGGGGGGGATGCCCCGGCAAGGACGAGGAGATGCCCATGAGATCCGCACCGGAGATCGAGGTACAGGACGTTCCTGAAGCCGCTTCCGTTCGAACATGGATCCTACGACGCGTTCGAAAGCTCACCGCGCGCCACCCAGACATCACCAAGCTGCGTGTCGCGGTCGACACGCCCCACCGCAGACAATCCAAAGGAAGAAGGTTCCGCGTCCAGATCGACATCGGTGTCCCCGGCTCGGACGTCGTCGCCCGCAACCAGCCCACGGCCTCCAGCGAGAAGCTCCTTCCCGCCCTGCACGAAGCTTTCCACCGATCGGAGCGCCAGCTCGACGAGCTTCGCGAGGCCCGCCGCAACCGTGACCGACGACGGGCAAGGAAGGGCCCTGTCCCCGTGGCTGACGTGGCACTGACGGACTGAAGCAGCGCCCGCCCGGTTCACCAGATTGTCACCGAAACGTTTCGGGGCTGTCCCGTCCCGTCCTTGTCGGTGGCTGCCTTCTCGCCTAGGCAGCTTCCACCATGACCGGGAATCGATCCGCCAGGACCGGGGCACTCTTCTCTCTGGCAAGCATAGTCTTTGGGCTCGCGGCACGGACGGCCCAGGCCCAGCCCGAGCCTGCCGTCGACGACGCGCCGGGGGATTCCGCACCCCCGCCCGCGGCTCCGCCCGAAGCTACGCCTGATGCGACGCCCGATGCTACGCCTGACCCCCCGCCCCAGCCCGCGCCACCGATCGAGCCCGCACCGGTCGCACCACCCACTCCTCCCGCGGTCCAGCCGGCGCCTTCGACGCCACCCTCGGCGCCCGTTTCACCGCGAACGGCCGAGCCCGCGCCCGACCGCAGCGTCTTCGATCACCTGCGCATGGGCGGCTACTTCCAACCCGCCTTCGTGGCGCAGGGAGACACGGAGTTCAACAAGGACGACGCCGACGGGTTCGCCTTCCGCAACGCACGATTGACAGGCGAAGGGAAGCTGCCGATCGACGAGCTTCTGGCGTCGAGCTTCACGTTCAACTTCGACGTCGCCACCGGCGTCTTTCTGGTGCGGGACGTGTACGGCAGCGTTCACCTGGGCGAGGATTGGCTGTCGGTCGACGTCGGGCAGATGAAGGCTCCCTTCCTGCTGGCAGAGATGGTGTCCGAAGCGAAGCTGCAGTTCCCGACCCCGTCCGCGGGAATGCGTCGCATGGCCTACGGGAGAGACCGCGGCATTCGGGCCCGTGGAGAAGTCGTGTTGGGGGGCGTGTACGCAGGTTGGGCGGGTGCGATGCAGAACGGAGAAGGGGCGACGGTCACGCAGAACTCAGACTCGGAGTACCTGTACACGGGGCGGTTGGAGGTGGGTCCCCTGGGCAAGGTTCCGCTCGACGAGCCGGACCTGGAGGACTCCCCGTTTGCATTCGTGCTGGGCGGTGCGATCGGGCACACGGAATCCACGACACGCAAGGACCTCGGGCTCGACGACGCGGGTGCGCGCGAGACGCGCATGGAGGGGGACCTCCGCATGCGGTTTCGTGGGCTGACGGTGCGTGCGGAGTTGCTCGAGGCGCGGGTGCACCGCGAAGAGGCAGGCGTTCGTTTCGGCCGGTACGGCTTCCATGCGCAAGCGGGGTACGTGCTGCCCTTGCCGTTCGCCACGAAATTCGAAGTCGTGGGACGGATCGAGCAGCTCGACCTCAACGACGACCAGGACGGTGTGGTGGAGGTGGGAGGGGATTCGGCGGACACCGCGGACCCGGAGCGGCTCTCCAGCGGCACGGGAGGCCTCCAGTATGCGGTGCCGGACAATTCCGAGGTCAGGCGGATCGAGGTGGGGGCCAATGCCTACGTGGTCGACCATCGACTGAAGGTGCAAGCGAGCTACGTCAGGACGGACTTCCAGGAAGGGCCGAAGACCGAGGGCGGGGGAAGTCCCATCGTCGGGGATCTGGTGCAAGTTCAGCTTCAATTCGGGTGGATGTGAGTCATGAGTTCGACAAGCAAGAGCGTGGCTTGGGTCCGGACGGGGCATGCGGTGCTTGGGCTGCTGTTGCTCCAGGCGAGCGCGTGCCGTGACTCCGTCGACGGTGCGCCGCTCGATGGGATCGACGTGCAATCGGGTACGGGGACGTGTCCTGTACCCGGCCCGTTGCCGTTCGAGACCCCGACAACGAGCTTCCAGTCCTCGGATGCGGTGGACTGGTCGGTGGAGAACCCGCACGTGACGCACGGCGGACAGGATTTGCTCGGCACAGGGGAGCAGCAGATCGTGGGAACCATGACCCGCTCGGCAGGCACTCTGATCAGCCAGCGGGGCGTGGTGGACGAGTGGGTGAGCTTCTGGCGTCGGGACGGTTCTGGAGGTTGGGCACAGCTCGGTCGCGTGAAGACCGACGGGCTTGGGGGGTTCTCTCTGACCTTGGGCGCCGACCAGCGGTACGCGGTCGGCACGGGGAGCCTGTTCTCGGTGCTCGAGGGGGACGGCACCTGCGCGGTGCACGGGGCCTTCGTGTGGCCTGCAGGCACGAAAGTGATCGTGACGGACATCGACGGGACGTTGACGCTCGACGACAACGAGCTTCTCAAGCAAGTGATGGGGGAGCCGCTGTACGAGCCGAAGGCGAACCGGTCGTCGTCGGAGATGCTGAACGCGTGGGCACAGAAGGGCTATCAGGTCGCGTATCTCTCGGCCCGCCCCCACAACCTCCGCGGCATCTCGCGGGTGTGGCTTCACGGCATCGGTGCCCCTTTCGGGCCGATGCGCACCGCAGACACGTTCGTCCACGGGGAGTCCGCTCGCACGTACAAGGCTCAGTTTCTCGAACGCGTCCAGTCCGAACTGGGCTGGGAAATCGTGGCCGTGTACGGCAACGCCGACTCGGACATCCAGGCTTATGAGGACGCTGGCATCCCGAAGGGCGTGACCTTCATCGTGGGGGAGCTTGCGGGACAGAACGGCACGGTGGCGATCGGAAACAACGACTACACGGAGCACGTAGCCACCTACGTCAGCGCGCAGCCCGACGCACAACAACCTCTCTGAGCTTTCGCGGTGGGCCCGCCTACTGGCGGATGTAGACGCGCACGCTGTTCGCTTCGTAGCCCGTGACGAGAAGCTCGTTCTTGCCGTCGCCGTCGAAGTCCACGACCTTCATGCCGCCGGCCTGCTTGAGCTGGGACTCGAGCACGTGCGTCTCGAACTGCCCTGGCCCCATCTGACGAAGCCAAAGCACGCGAGGGTCACCGTCCCCCGACACGAGCACGTCCGGGTCCGAGTCGCCGTCGATGTCCCCGACGCCGAAGATCCCTGGGGCGCCCATGGGAGCGAACATGGGGCTCTTGTCCGACACGATGCCCTCGGAGATCTTCACCTTGGGCCACGGACCGGCTGTCTTGATGCTCACCGGTGCGGGCACGTCGAACACGTAGACGGCCGACTCGGGCAAGCTGGCGTTGTCGTTCGTGTTCGTGTGGTTGGAGCCGATGGCTCGCAGCACACCGTCGCCGTACAGGTTCGGGACCAACGACAGCTGGATCGAAGGGCCGACGTCGTCCGCGATCACGTGCCTCGTGAAGGGCTTGGTGGGGTCCCCGGTGTTCTCCATCCACGAGAAGGAAGCAGCGTCCGCGTGGAAGAACTCCGCGCTGATCAGGTCGAGGTCCCCATCCCCGTCGAGGTCGACGGCGCTAGGGATGCTCCCGAGGCCCTCGCCGATCATGATCGGGGTCTTCTCGAAGCGGTCCCCTCCGGCCGTGCCTTTGAACCACATGACCTTGGCCACGGACGCGCCGAAGGAGGGCTTGCGCTCACCGACGGTGATCGCGTCGCGGATGCCGTCGTTGTCGATGTCGACGAACTCCACGTGGTGGAAGAAGAGCTCGTAGCCATTCGGTACGATCTCGTGGGTGAGCCAACCGCTGGGGGTGTTCTCGAGCCAGACGAGCGCGCCGCACGGGCCGGCCAGGGGGATCGCGTCGCAGACGAGGAACCCCGCGGGGACGAACAGGTCCGAGTCCCCGTCGTCGTCGATGTCCTGCACGGTGACCTCGTTGGGGAAGTGGTATCCCGCTGAGGTGGGAATCAAGGGGGTGGGAGTCCAAGATGTGACAGAATTCCCCTGGATATAGGCTCGAAGCTCTCCTTCGGGGACGCTGAAGCCCATCTGACCGAAAAGGGATACGATGATGTCGAGCTTGCCGTCCCCGTTGAGGTCGGCGACGGTCGCGAAGGCGGGGCCAGTGGCAGCATCGTCCACGACGTGCGGGGCGAACGTGGGGGCAGGGCCGTTGGAGCCTCCTCCGGTTCCGCCGGTCGCGCCAGAAGCGCCCGCGGCGCCACCGGTGCCGCCCGTCTCGGTTCCGCCACCCGAACCGCCTGAGCCGCCTGGTGCCCCTTGCCCGCCCGAGCCGGCTTCCCCGGCCGATCCCGAGGTGCCGGTCCCCCCGCTGCCGGAGACGCCACCCGTTCCGGCAAGACCGCCCGAGCCCGAAGCCCCACCGGTTCCCGACGCGCCCCCAGGGGCGTCGTCATCGCTGCCGCCGCAGGCGACGAAAGCGAGCAGGAGTCCGGCAAAACAAAAGCGACACCTTCGACTTTCAACACTCATGTGTGACCAGTGCCACACTCACGGACACCGACAACCCCCAAAGTGCACGTCGCCGAGGCAATCCGGACCCAAGCGCCACCGTGACGCCGCAATCTTGCACCCTGCGCGACAACCGTCCATCCTCGGTGACTTCGTCGGCTCCAAGCGGAAGCCCCAGCCTCGGTCGGCCATGGATGTGCACCAACACCTGTACTAAGCCACCGGTCGTGCTCTTCACGCGGCCACCCCTTTGGCTCCCCATCCTGCTCTGCTCCGCGCTCGCTTGCTCACGCGCCGACGATCCCCCGCCCGCCCCGCAGGAACCCTCCCCTCCCACGGTCGTCACGCCGTCTGCGATCCCCATCCCCCCCGCACTCACGTCCCCCACCCCAGCCTCGGCCCCCGACATCCTCCTGCTTCCCACCGACGGCGGTCCCCTCCCCGCCGCAAGCGCCCAGCGCATTCTACACGTCGGCGATTCCATGGTGCCGCTCGTGGGCAACTACCTGCGCCAGGTGCTCGCCAGCGACAAGCGCCGCTACGAGATCATCAGCATCCCCTCGTCGAGCACCCTGTCCTGGGCGCGCGACCACGGCTTGCGCGATGCCATCTACCGTTACGACCCGCAGGTGGTGCTGATCTCGCTCGGGTCCAACGAGTTGTTCGATCCCAACCCCGAACGCAGGGCAGCGGCAATCCGGCAGGTCGTGTCCGAAACGCGAGATCGCCCGTGCCTGTGGATAGGCCCGCCCGCGTGGAAGAAGGACAAGGGGTTCTTGCGCGTCCTGCAAGCCAACGTCGGCCGCTGCCGGTACTTCGACTCGACACGTCTCGACCTCGAGCGCATGGCAGACGGGCGTCACCCCAGCTGGACAGGCAGCTATGCCTGGGCCGCGGCCGTGTGGAAGGTGCTCGGTGGGACGCAACCACTGCCCACCGGCAATGTGCAGCCCGCGTCGCGATGACGGGTCAGATGCGGACGAAGAAGAAGGCCGCGATCCCGAGGACGAACATGAGGACGAGGACCACGCCCGCAACGACGATGCTCACGATGACGCTCGTAGCGACGGCTTTGCCAGCCGCATCGACGGACTGCTGGACCTGGTGAGCGACGTAGGGGGGCATGACGGGCATCGCCCCTGGCTGCACCATGCCGGGCCCCATCTGGACGGGAGGCGGTGCTGCCCCGTACTGGTAGGGGACCTGGTAGTTCACGCCTTGCTGGGCGAGCATTTGATTGACGAGGGCGGCCTGCTCGGCGGCGCGCGCGTGGTGAGGAAGGGCGGTGCGACAGTACGGGCAATTGGTCCCGCGCAGGTCATCGAGCGTGAGGTTGGCCCCGCACTGGGGACAGTTCTGCAGCGGCTTGTTCATGTGCCCCCCGGCGAGCAGGTCATGCCGGGCTCACCCATTGGAGGGCGACCCAGAGGTTCTGACCGTTCGGAAAGCTGACGAGCGCCTGGTCCGGGGCCACCTGGGCCACGGATCCTGGATACTTGTTGCCGTCGGCCCACTGCACCATCACGGCGGCCCCCACGGCGAGCGGGGCAGGTGGCGGTGGGGGCGGCTGATACGCCGGGGCCGGGGGTGCTTGATAGGCGGGAGCGGGTTGGGCTTGGGGCGCAGGGGCCGAACGCTGGATGTTCACGGGCCGCGGATGGCCGCCCGCCCTCATCCGGGCCACCTCCTGCTGCTGGATGTTGTTGCGGGCCATTCCGTAGCGCATCGGGTCCATGGACAACTGCTGGGTCCAGTGACCCGCGATCAACGTCCAGGTGGCTTGATCAATGCCGTAGTGGGCGATCATCCCCTCGTAGCCGAACACCTGGACCACGGCTTCCATGGCGGCGAAGTCCTCGAAGCTCACGTCCACTCTGCCCTGCTTCCTGGAGAGCGCGGCTTGGTACAAGGACATGTACTGGGTCGCGATCTGACCCATGTTGCTCATGTCCTGCATCCGCTGCGTCCACCCGTGGATGGCGGCTTCCCAGTTCGCGCGCGGGACACCGAGTCCTTCCACGATGCGCCCCTGCTCGTCAGGGTCTTGCGTGTGAGCCACATCGGCCGACAGCTCCGCGTAGCGTTCGAGAGAGATTCCAGCGATGGGTTCGTAGGCGTTCACTCCCTGAGCGGACGCCGGTCGCGCCCAGGTGTCAACGGAATTCTGGGGAAGGGGAGCTCAGTTGGTGGGAACGCAGACGTTGTTCGCGTCGCACGCGGTGCCGACCGCGCAAAGGCCAGAGGGACCGCAACGTGTCATCAGCAATTGGTTGGCGGATTTGCCGTTGGAGCCCTTGCCTCCGACGGATCCAGCGGCTGCGGCGCCGCCCCCGAGTCCGCCCGAGCCGCTGGTGGACACGGTGTCCTCGTAGTCGAAGGTGTTGGTGGTGGGCGCGGACGCGACACCGAAGGCGAAGAACCCGATGGAAGGGCCGCCGCAACCGCCGCCGCCGCCGCCCCCCGGCCCGCCGGACCCGCCGTCCCCGCCCTTCCCACCGGCCGATCCGGACCAGGTGGTAGGCTGTCCGGCAAACCCACCGCGACCTCCCTGTCCGCCCGGGCCACCGAACCCTCCCATGCCGCCGTCCCCGCCGGGACCACGCCGGATTCGGTTGTACTCGATCGTCGGCGAGGAGTTGCCCGTGGCGTGCACGAAGATGGCAAAGGAAGCGCCACCCGCTCCCCCCGGCAACCCGCCCATACCACCACAAGCCCCGGCCCCGCCGCCACCTCCCGTCGGCCCCAACTCGTGCGAGGAACATCCTCCGGAGGGCCGGTACGCCGTGCCTCCACCGCCTCCACCGCCACCGCCAGCCACACCGCCGGTCCCGCTCCCCCCTCCCTTGGCCCACGCAGGTACCCATAACCCATCCACGTAGGACCCAAACACGCTCGTGCACCCTCCCCCGCCCAGCCCCACCTGACCATGCGCCCCGTCCAACCCGTCGTGACCATTGTTGCTCTGGATGGCCGAAGGCCAGCCACTCTCCGTCACATGGCTGCACGACGAATCGCTCAAGTTGTCAAAGGACCAATCGAACCCTCCCGCGCCTTCGTTGCCCGTGGGAGCCACGTATACGGCTTGCGCCCCCTGGTAGGTTGCCATGTCGTACGAGGGGCACACGATTCCCCCACCCGGCTTCGCCGCCCCGCCGGTGCACTGCGCGTTCACTCCACCCGCCCCGCCCGGCCGAGAGGTGGCAAGACAAAGCCCCTCACGACGCTGTCCGTCCGTCCCCTTGCCACCGTCCAGGGACAGAGAAACCTGGCGACCATACCCAGCATCGCCCGTGCTTCCCCGACCGCCACGGCCGCCGCGCCCCGCGATGATCACGTTGTTCTGGATGATCAGCCGCGTACCGCACTCACGCGCATACACCGCCATCGTCGGCGTACCGTCCACGTCCGTCGCGGGGTTGTCCGGGACATTCCGCCCCACGACATGGAACCCGCTGACCACCGTCGTGGGCGCCCCCTTGCCCAAGCCCACCGCCGTGATCGCCCCGATCTGCTGCGCATTCGCCGGAACCTGCCCCTTCAGCATCGTCGGGTGCAGCAGCACATCCCGTCCGAGGAAGTCCGGTGCATACCCACCGTACAGCTTCAACCCCTCGGACAGCACGAGGTTCTCGTCGTACGATCCCTCGGCCACGAGGATGTAGCGCTTGCCCGAACCGGGCCATGCCGCCACGGCCTGCGCGAGCGTCCGGTAGGGGTCCGTTCTCGTTCCCGTCCCGGGCCCGTCCTGGCCGGCCCAGACGAAGATCGCATGCGCGATCACGCCGTCCACGCCGTCGCAGTTCTCGTCCACGTAGTCGCTGCCCGACGTCGGGAACTCCCCCATGTCGGGCTCGTCCTGCGTGAGATTGCCCGCCGCCCGACGGCACTCGCACCCATCGGAGCTCGCGCCGTTGGTGTCGACGAACTCGTACTTCGTCCCGCCGACGGTCTCCGTGAGGCACTGCATGCGGCACAAGGGCATGTTGGGGGCCGTGTCGCAGACCCCGGCGGCGTGGTGCAGGGGGCCAGACCAGTACTTCGTACAGTCGTTGTTGCAGAACCCGCAATGCTCGCTCGTGTCATACTTGCCCGTGCTGGCGTTGACAAAGCCCTCGTCGATCTGGTCGTCGCAATCGTTGTCCGCGGCGTCGCAGATCTCGACGTTGTCACTGATGTCGCACGCGCTCCAGGCGTAGGCACCGGCGGAAGGGGCGCAGGTCTGGCGTCCCACGCAAGTGTCGACGAGACACGAGCGCACCAGGCCCGCGTTGTCGGCGTCGCACACGCAGGTCCCGGAGGTGGGAATGCACTGCATCGAGCCCTGGTAGGACTGACACGCATAACCGGGCGGACAGGACGTCCCGTAGGGGGATTGCGCGTCGCAGCTGCGCCCGCAGAGCATCTCGAGCCCCTGCTGCACACAAACGCTCGAAGGCGTGATGCAGTCTTCGTTCATGGCGCAAGGCTGGCAGAGCGTGTCCGGGAGCTGGAGGCACACCGCCCCCTCGTCGTGGGGGAAGTATCCCGGCTGGCATGCCACGGCGATGCAGCGGGCCTTCCCGTCCTTCACCTCGCACGCGGTCTCGGTCGAGAAGGGGATCGTTGCATCACAGTCGATGTTGCACCCGCCGCAGTGCTGTTTGGTGAAGTAGGCTCCCGCCCCATCGACGAACTCTTCGTCGACGGCCCCGTCGCAATTGTTGTCGATTCCGTCGCAAGACTCCGCCTCCGGCAGGGGAGCATCACAGACGTAGCCACTGGCCCCCTGACAGGTTTGCATGCCGGGGCAAGACCAGGTTCCGACCGTCGACACGCAAGGCTCGGCGGCCATGCCCTCGTCGATGGCTCCGTCGCAGTTGTCATCGATGCCGTTGCAAGACTCGAGCGCAGGGATCGGGGCGGAGCACGCGGACCACCCGGCGGGGGGGTTGCACACTTGCTGGCCGCTGCAGACGCCGATTTCGTTCTGGCTCTGGCAGCCTCGGATTTGTCCGGCGGAGTCGGCGGTGCACGCGCAGGTACCGCTGGTGGGCATGCACTGTTGCCGCGTCTGGCCGTCGTCCGTGACCGTGACGCACTCATAGCCATCGAGGCACGGCTCGAAGGTGCAGTCCCTGGCACAAGCCAGCTCCCCGGAGATGGTCATGCACAGGTCGCCACCGGAGGGGTTGCACGAGGCGTTGTCGAGGCAGGGCTGGCAGAGCCGTTCGCGGTCCACGACGCACAGCCCGATGGGTTCCGGCCCTTCGCGGGGGTCCGGGACGAGGCGGCAAGCCCACCCGTTCGGACACGCGGGGGAGCAGGGGCGCGTGCAGAAGGAGCCCTGCAGGTCGGGGAGGCAATAGCCGCTGATGCACTCGGCGTTGGCGTCGCAGAGCTCGCCGAACCCCTTGAGGTCCTGGGCATCGGGCCCCGCATCGGGCACGGTGCGAAGGGTGCAGACGCGGTCGACGCAGTCGTTTCCGGGGTCACAATCGCTCTCGAAGACGCAAGGACATCCCACATAACTGCAGGGCAACGTTCCTTCGCTTCTTCCGCACCCCGCGAGGGAGATGCCTGTGGTGACCGCGAGGGCGACCAGGACCGAAGGGATTCCGAGACGGGACCAACGATTAGAAGACATGGATCACACCCGCCTTTCCGGTCGCACCCGGCGTTCCGTTGGCGCTGCCGCCCGCCGGAGACGGGCCGCCGGAGCCACCCGCACCGCCCACGGCCCCCGCGGGCTGGACGAAGACGTTGCGGGTATCGTAGTTCGCGCCGCCGAGGAAGTTGCCCGCGATGGCATAGGCGACGCCGCCGCAGCCACCTCCAGCGCCACCACCAGGGCCACCGTCACCGCCTCGTCCCCCCTTTCCGCCGGGACCCGCGCACCAGGCCGGGGGAGCGGACGTGCCCCCCTTTCCACCGGGCCCGCCGGGGCCGCCGTGTCCACCAAAGGCGCCATCACCGCCGGCGCCTCCCTCTCCGAGGTAGAGGATGTTGCCTGTGACCTGCGGGATGGCGGCACCGGGCGAAGCACTGAAGGCCACGAACACGCTGAAGGACCCGCCACCGCTTCCGCCGGCGCGACCGCCACGGCCGCCGCAGCCTCCGGCCCCTCCCCCGCCTCCGGTGGCGCCCAGGTCGCCCCGTCTCTGCCCCACCGTGCAGCTCGGGGAATTCGTGTTGATGACGCATCCCCCAGCTCCGCCGCCGCCGCCCCCCTTCCCGGCGGTGCCGTTCGCGCCGCCCGTGGCCGCCCCGCCGCGCCAGAACCCGTTCACGATCGTTCCAAGCTCGTTGCCGCAACCCACGCCGGCCGTCCCCACCGTCCCGTTGCCGCCCGAGGAAGCGTCGAGCCCGTTGAGGTCCCCTGCGATCTGGCAATCGTACTTGCAGAGCTCTGCGAACTGCGGGTTGCCCGCGCTGGTATACGTGGCATTCGTCCCGCCTCGCCCGTTGAGCCCCAGCGGGTCCTGGTAGCTCTGCGGGTCCATGCTTCCGTTCGACCCCGCTCCCGGGTTTCCGCTCGTTCCCGCGACACACGTTGCGTTGGTTCCCGACGCGCCGCCCGGCTGGCTCTGCCCGGCACAACTCGCGTTCGTGCACTCCTTGGCTGCAAGACCGTCTTTGCCTGCGGCCCCCGCACCCCCGGGCTGCCCCGCGTCCCCATGCCCCCCATCTCCCCCGCGTCCGCCCAGGATGAGGTTGTTCGCGATCACCACGCTGTCCGAGCAGTCCATCAAGTGGACCCCATAGCTGCTCCTGCCTGCCTCCCCCGCCCCCGCCTGCTCGGCCGCGTCCGATGCGTAGATCGCAAACCCCGCCACCACCGTCCGCTGGCCCTTGATGTTGGCCCCGTTCACCGTCGCCTGGGGTGGATTCGGGATCGTCGACACCGGCTCAGGCCCCAGGATCAACGTGGGATACCCCACGATGTCCCGCCGGGCGAATCCAGGGGCGTAGCCCCCGAACAACCCCACCCCCGCCTCGAGCACCACAGCTTCCTCGTACTGCCCCGACGCCACCAGCACCTGCTTGTGCTTGGCCGCGTCGAACGCGTTCATCGCTTCCCGGATCGTGCGGAACGGATGCTCCCGCGTCCCCAGGCTCTGGTCCGTCCCCTGCCACACGAACAGCGCGGACTTCACGTCCCCGTCCACCCCGTCGCAATTGCGATCGACATAGGGCACCCCCGCCTCCGGATACGACGGATAGATGTCCGGCTCGTCGTCCAGAAGCAAGGTGCTCGAGGGACACTCACAGCCATTGCTCTCGACCTTGTCCACGTCGTGGAACTTGTACTCGGTCTTGCAGATCCCGCCCGAACAGGTGCTCGGCCAGCCGAACTTCTCGGCACACTGGGCGCTCGACGTGCAGGGGACCGTGCACCAACCGCCCTGACAGACCGCGCCACCAAGGCACTCGGATCCGGTGGAGCAGGGCTTCATGCATTGGTAGTACGGCGGCTCACAGCTCCAGCCGACGGGGCAGTCCGAAGAGAGCTGGCACGCTCCGCCACCTCCGATCGTGTCGTTCGTGCACGCGACAATCGCGCAGGTCGGGGGCGTGGTAGGCGACGCGGCACAACCACCCACCGCGTGCTGGATGGTAGGGCTCCACTGGGCCGTACAGTCCAGATGGCATTCCCCGCAGTGCTCGTCCACGTCGTAGGTGCCCGTGCCCTTCTGGTCGACGAACACCTCGTCGAGGAGACCGTCACAGTCATTGTCTTTGCCGTCGCAGACCTCGTCCGTAACGCCGACGGTTTCGCACTCGGACCACATGGGGACGTCGCCGGAGGTGATGAGGCATGTCTCCATGCCCTCGCACTTCGCACCTTGGTCCCCTTCGACCACGCAGGATCGCTTCATGCCCTCGTGGGCGCTGTCGCATTCGCAGGTCTCGCCGGCCGGGACGCAGACCGCCGCCCCGTCGAGAAGGCGACACACGGACAGGTCCGGACAGCACCCTTGAACACCGATCTGGCCGGTGCACCCGGGGTAAAGGGCGTCCGCCCCGCAGGCCTGCAGACAGGACTTGTTCGCATCGTGTCCCGTACGGCTGCACACGTCCTCCGGAACGCTACAATCGTTCACCGTGGTGCACGGGCGACACTGGGGGCTCGACAGAGGACGGCATTGGAGCGGTTGCTCCGGGGGATAGGGGTAATAGCCAGCAGAACAGTCCCGCGGCACGCAGACGGGAACGTCGCCGAGTACGACGCATTCCACCGCGTCGGGCAACACGTCGCCGCCGGGCCCGGTGGCCGCGTTGGTGATCACGGTCCGGCAGTCCACGCCGCACTTCCCGCAGTTCTCCACCGAAACGTAGCGCCCGGCCTCGTCCAGGAACGGCTCGTCGATCCCTCCATTGCAGTCATTGTCCCGGCCGTCACACACCTCCTCGGTAGGGTCGAGCGCCGCGCAGACCCACTCGAACGCGCCCGCTTCCTGCTGGCACGCCCAGGTTCCGGCACAGGACCCGCCCGCCCCCTTCTGGCACGCAGGATACGCAGGTGTCGACGGCAAGCCCGAGGTGTCAATGCCCGGGTCCATGGCGTCCACCAGCCCGTTGCAGTCGTCGTCCCGCCCGTTGCAGAACTCCAAGGAAGGCTCCTGGGCCGAGCAGGCGGACCATTGCCCGTCGGCCTGGCATACCGTCTCCCCGGTGCACGTGCCGAACGGGTTGGCGTTCTCGCAAGGGCGCGCGAGCCCTTCGGTGGCAGGCGTGCAAGCACAGGTCCCGACGTCGGGGATGCACTGCTTCGCAGCCCCGCCCTCGATCACGACGGACAGGCAGGAGTACCCGCTCGGGCAGGGATCGTAGTTGCAGTCCCGGCCGCAACTCTCGATGCCGCCGGAGTCGATGCAGTAGTCCCCGAAGGCGGGGTTGCAGTGGCCGTCGACGGAGCAGTCAGCGCAAAGCCGGTCCACGTGCTGCGTGCACAAGCTCACCTCGGGCGAACCCACACGCACCTTGCAGGACCAGTCGGGCGGGCAGGTGCCGGTGCAAAGCCTCGTGCAGACCTTGTCGTCCCCCTTCGCCGTGGGGATGCAGAAGCCCGACGCGCACTCGATGTCCAGGGTGCACGGATCCCCGAACTCCAGGAGGTTGCCCCCGTCCTGCGGCAGCCGGCAGAAGCCGTTCACACAGCGCTGGTCCGGCGGACAATCCTCCGGTCCCCGGCACTCGCACGTCCCCTCGTCCAGGCAGTCCGTCTCGCCCAGGATGCCGGAACGGCCCCCGCAGCCGGCAGCCAGCACGAGCGACGAAAGGGAGAAACAGGTGATTGCGGTTGGTAGCCAGCGCATGGCTGATCCCTTGCTTGGTTCGAGAAGGCTGCGCGAGCGCCACCCGCGCGAGACCAAGGCTACTCGACGACGGGACAAGCTCCAAGACCCGCGTGAGGGGAGACGCCCGATTCGAAGGAGCACGCCGCCGGCCCCAAGGCAAGCCGTATCACGAGGGGAATTGGCAGGTTGGACGCTGCTTCAATACCAGACGGCTCCCACCCCAAGGGTGGCGAAGAGGCGGTGATCGCCGTTTGGAATCGTACAGCTTGCGTGGATCCTCACGTGCGCCTCCTCGAGAGGCTCCGTCGAACCCGCTTCGAAGCTCGTGAAGTCGAGCGTGGTGCCCAAGCCGATCGGGTTGATGTCCCCGCGGGCGTGCTTGCGCCACGTCACGCCATCCTCGCGGAAGTCCTTGCTGACGACGTCATAGCCCACGTAGGAGTACGACGGCTGGTAGTCGAGTCCCCAGAGAACCCCGCTCCAGGACCTGCCTTCGTCCTCGAAGCTACCGTCGCCCACCTGGAAGCCGAGGTAGGCGGGCACGTGGACCACCATGGCGCCGACCACCTTTTCGTTTTCGAGAATGTCGTTCTGCGCCGCGGCGCCGCCGAGGTCGATGCCGGATCCGAAGCGAAATCCGTGAACGCCGGTGCTGTCGGTCGACGGAACGGGCGGGGAGAGGATGAGGACGGCGGTTCGCAGGGCCACACCCCCGCCTCCGCCGAATCGGAAGAACCCGTCCATCTCGCCGACGCTCTCCTGGGTGAGTTTCTTGACGAACAGGACAGCTTGCCCCGAGACGCCAAGGAGGAATCGTGCGCCCCCGCGCTCCTCCCAATCCAGGTCGAGAGTGGCACGCTCCGAAGGTGACAAGGGTCCCTCCCCGGTCGTGCCGGGCTCGGACGGCGGCGCAGCGGCATAGACCACAGCCCCCTGGGCGTCGCGCACCTCCTTCACCCGCTCCCATGCCATGGTCTTCTCCGCACCGTCCGTCTGGACTCGCACGCCCACCCCGGCCCTCATGGACACGAGCTTGCCTTCGAGGCGGGTCCCGTCCACCAACGAGAGCACGACCACCTGCCCCACCCGGGATTCGTCGTCGATCCCTGCTTGTCGGGCCGCGCGCGTCACTTCGCTCCAGAGCAAGCCCCGGGACGAGCCGTCCTCCAAGTCCACGCGATACCCCTGCCCGGGCTCATAGCGCGTGAGCGTGCCCCGCACTTCGCCTCCCTGCTCGAGGGTCAGGATGACCTTGTCTCCTTGCCGGAACGCTTCGTCGCGGGGCTGCTGCTGAGCAGGCCCGTCTTCCAGCCTTCCCCTGGCCACCGCGCGCGCCAGCTCCCCCTGGTGCGTCGCCCCCAACCCCACCCCCTTCACGTCACCCTGCAGGAACGCTTGCCCACCAAACACCCACTCTCCCCACTCCAGACCCGCCAGCCCGTTGACCGACACCGTGTCACCGATCGCCCCTCCCGCCGCCGGGTTGAGCGACACCCCGGGCTGTACCACGAACGCACCCGTATCCGTGGGCACCCAATACCGCAACAGCACCTGCGTGGGGATGCGGAACGCGTGCGCGTACGCGGCGTCCGCCGCAACGCCCGCCCCCAAGCGTGCCCCTCCCCCCGTCTCGAAGCTCAACCCCCCGATCAGCCCACCGCCCACTTGGTACCCCACGTCCGTGTCCAGCTTGTCTCCCCCGTTGACCACCAGCAACCCAGGCGCCGCGAGCCCGAGAAACGACATGGTCCCGGACGTCCCGGGCTCCGTATGAAACCGCAACCCGGGTCGCAGTGACAGCCCGAATTGATGGAACCCCTCCCCCTGCCCCGCCAGGAGCGCACCCGACATGTCGAACGCCGACGTCTCCGACGCATACCCGGTGGACCACGGGATCGCCACCCCCTTGACTCCCCCGCTTGCGAAGTTCAGGGCGCCGCCCAGCGAAAGGGGCAGTCCTCCCACGTAGGCTTCGTCCGCCTCGACCGCGCGAAACGCCTGGTCCACGGCGCGAAGCTGGATGCCCGCGGGAGACTCCGTGGGCAACATGGCTCCGCCCTGGTTCACGCAGTACATCTGAAAGCCCTTGCCCAGCGCCTCGCTCAGCTCTCCGCTGCTCGTCGCGTTCGCCTTCACTGACCCCCAGAAACACGCGTCGCCGTCACACCCCGCCTCCACGCCGCAAATGTTGCAGCGAAAGTCACCTCCGCCAAAGTACTTGTCCGCGCACTCCCCAAACCCCTCCTCGTACCATGCCTCGGGACCGGCAACGGCGGTCCCGGACCACGCCGTCCACGTCAGTACCGCAGCCCAGCAAACGACTCGACACGCTCTGGAACGACTCGATTGCATCCGCGCCTCCTTCGGAACGGACTTCAAGGTGCCAGGTCTTTCGCGCACCGGACGCCAGCGTTGCTTCGCCCGCCGCCGGATCCCCGCACGAAGACGGTGCTATCGGCCTGCAGGAAGGAGCCACCCCGAACGACGACATTTCCGGAGGAACACGTGACGACCGGGCTCCCGTCAATGGGCGTAGCGGAGAGGTCGGGATGATAGCAATCCTCGACATACTCCCACAGGTTGCCGAGCACGTCGTACAGCCCGAAGCTGTTGGGAGCCTTGGTGCCCACTGGATGGGGACGCCCGCCTGAGTTGGCCGCATACCACCCGAAGTTGTTCGCGATCTTCGCAGCATCCGACGTCGGACAGGACGTGGGAGTACAGGGGCCCGGGAAGAGGGTGCTCGATCCGGCCCGCGCTGCATACTCCCACTCAGACTCGGAGGGCAATCTGGCTCCAAACTCCTTGCAAAAGGCGCGAGCCTCATCCCATGTCATCAGGCCCGCCGGGCAGTCAGGGCAGTCGGGGTAGCCGTACTCTGGACTGTAGTACGGGGGGCGCCCCGTGACCGCCTCCCACTGCGCCTGCGTCACCTCGGTGCGCATCAGCTGGAACGGGCGTATGCTCACCTGCCTTCCGGTGCAAACCCCTCCCGAGATCGTCTCACATCCCATCGAAAACGACCCACCGGGGATGCTCACGAACTGCAACCCAGGGTCCTCAGGCTCGAGGACTTCCTCCTCGAGACAGCCCGTCATACACACCCCAGCCACAAGCCATACCGTCAGGACACGAGACATTCGCATCGCAACGCCGCCTTGCTGTCGGGCCGATTGCCCAGGTTAACGTTTGAACGTTAACACGCTCCCAGAGCAAACGTCAATCGCGAAATCACCCGACCAAACGACCGCGACGCCTTCGTCTCGCAGCCCAAACCGTCACCCCACCGAACACCCACCAGACTACCGCAGAATCGTTCGACGGCGACCTACCCTGCCGGCAAGAACACCCTCCGTCCTCTGCTCCCGCAGGGCCATCCACCGCGCCAGACGGGGATGATTCACTGGTTTCGTTCCCACGTGCGGAGAGCCGGACCTGCACCTCTACGTCCGGACTGGGACAGCGCAGCCAAACCCCCGAAGGGTCCATCAGCCGGAACGTCTGCGAGCAAGTTTCCCCCTCCCCTGGCGCCCGGACCGACCAGGCAAACACCCCCACTCCCCCAGGCTCCACGTCGGAATCCAGCACGGCTGCCACGTCGTAGGCCGCCCAACTCTCGGGGTCATACAGCAGACTCCCCCCCTCCTCGCCATACGAAGCCCCAAGCCACACTTCGTCCTTGCGCCAACGAGAGGAGCCATCGTTGCGGAATGCAGCCCATGCCGTGCCCACCTCGTCGTGCTGCAGCGCGCCCGGCGCGGAGCTGTCCACGAGCGTGGCAGCGTAGGCGGGTGCAGGACTTCCCATCTGCGCGGGATGACCGTCGTCCACCTCTCCACTGCAATCGTTGTCGATCGCGTCGCAAACCTCCGCAACGGGGTCATACGTGCGAACGCACGCCTTGCACCCGTCCACGCAACGGACGCGGCCGTCGGCACAGGGCCCAGGTTCCCCCGTTGCACACGTCACGCTTCCCTCGTCGGGGTCCGGCCCCTGGCAAGACGACCAATCCCCCCAGCTGCACGCGCCGCCGCACGTGCGGGACTGGCTTCCACAGTCGCAGCACCCACGAGACTCTGACGCACCAGGGGCGCAAGGGCCCTGACCCGTGCAGGCGCCCCAGGAACCCCACTGGCAGCTCGACGAACAGCTGCGCTGCTGCGTGCCGCAGTTGCCACACCCCTGGGACTCCGTCGCGCCGGGCGTGCACGCGCACGCACTTCCGAGAGAGTGGCGCCTCGCAGTCACATAGGAGCTCGAGCACGTGCGCCAGTTGCGCACGATGCCGTAGGAGCAACCCCGGGCCTCGTAGGCCACCATCGATCCCCACGGGTCCCCCTGCTCGTACAGCAGCACATGCGTGCTGCTCGCCATGGAATCTCCGCGCGCAATGTCGTTGCGAGAGATGACGGACCAGTACGACGTCGACCCCGTGTAGGTGGAAGCCACGTACGGACCGTGACCGCAGGTGTTGGTGGAGATGGGGTTGGGAACCTGCCAGATCTTGGTGACGTATCCCGAGCAGTCAGCCCCGTAGGTCCCGTGGTGGGTGCAGCCCGGACAGCTGCCGGAGCAGCTTCCGGCGGGGCAAGCGAAGTTGGGCGAGCACCCGGAAGAGCACCAGCAGGCGCCTCCCCAGTAGTACGAAAACCCGACTCCCGACTTCGCGCGGCAGATGATGTCGTCGCGGGTCATCAACGGCGGCACTGCCGTGGCCACGGACGAGGCCAGAATCAGAAGCGCGCCCGCGGGAAGGGCTATGCCCCAACGCCGTTTCGAGCGGGACAAGGTCCTCACGACAACCATCTCCAGCGAGCGACCACGACGCCGCCGTCCTCGAACCCCATCTGGTAGATGGTTCCGTCTTGCCCCACACGGACCTCCCGGAACTGCTCCCACTCCCGGATGACCCAAGGCGACGTCCAGGCGCCCCGCTCCCGCAGTTCTCCGTCGTAACGAATGCCGAGCACTTCCTCGTGCGTCACCCGTGTCGGGTCGGCTCCGTCGAACTCCAGCACGTGAAACACGGCGTGGACATCCCCCGCAGCGTCCGCCTGCATCCATATGATGCGAGCCACCTCGTGGCTCGCGGAGACGATCGTGCGGCTCCCTTGGCCCCGCAGCCTGTCCTCGGTCCAGAGCGTCACACTGCCTCGCCCGTCGCGCGCCCCGAGCAACTCGGTCCCCTGCCGAAAGGGTCTCCCCCGCACGACCTCGCGCTGGCACGGCTGGAGACTCGCGTCCAGCACGCGCACCCTCTCGGTGTGAAGAGACTCCAGCCATACGCCCGTGCCGTCCGCCCACATCGCGGTCACGGTACCACCTTCCGGAATGCCTGCACCCTCGACGGGAACACTACGCAAGAATCGCCCGGATGCATCGAGAACGACCATCGTGCGATTCACCAACCGGTCCAGCAAAACGAACGACCCGTCGGGCATGACCTCGAAGTCCTGGAAGGTATCCGCCTGAAGCGGCACCTCCTGCAGCAAGGCCCCGGACGAGCCAAGACGAGCAAGACGAAAGCGAGTCTGGTCGAGGAACCAGACCGTGCCGTCGGCCGCGACGGCGAAGCTCATGGGGCCTTCCGACGCCCCTTCGTCTCCGTCCAGGCGTCCCAAGGCGGACGGGTTGCTCCCCCAGGGAACCCGGACCACGACCTCGGGTCCGATCGCCTTCACCCGGGGAGGCGGCGCGAGCTTGGCAGCCTCGTCACGCCCCGGAAAGGCCACCCCCCCCGTGGCCAGCACCGCGAGTCCCGAGCCGAGACACAAGAGTGCCAATCCCCACCGCCCCCAGGGACGGACCCTTGCCAAAGCCTCCGGTCTCATCGAGACTCCTTCACCGACACGAACAACCGCGACGGCTCGCTTCCGATGCCCAGAGCGAAGACATCCATGTCCCCATCCCCCTCCGCGTCCAGGGCAATCAGGCGGCGCGTTCTGCCCACCACAAGCGGGATCGCCGGGGTCGCGTCTCGAAACCCGGCCTTGCCGCGACTCACGTAGATACGATTCACCGCATTGTCGTTCGCGATCAGGATGTCCTTGCGGCCGTCGAGGTCGAGGTCGACGGCGGAGAGGCCGCTCGCATCCACACGGTCGACCGGCATCATGGCCAGCGTGTCGTCGAACAGATACCCCTTGCCATCGTTGGATAGGTATCGGTCCTGTCCTCCGACAACCCCTGCCAGGACGTCGAGGTCCCCGTCTTCGTCCACGTCCAGCAACAACGTCGCAGCAACGGGCGCCGGTACAGCGTCGAGCGTTCCTGACGCCACGGGTCGAAATACCACGGATCCTTCGGGGTCGGCCCCATTGCGCAACAGGACCAGGGGACTGTGGTCCCCTTCTGCATTGCTCCCGATCAGGAGGTCCGGCAGCAAGTCGCCGTCCAGGTCCCCCGCGGAGACGCAGCTCCTGCGCTCGGCCCACGAATGGGCGAACGTCTTTCGTTCGAAGTCGTCGAGGAGAACGTTGCCGATGTCAGGAACCTCGAGCACGAGCGCATCCAGCAGGAAAGCCCCCGCCGTGGTCCCCGAAGACGGCTTGACCGAAACACCCACCGCGTCGAGCGGCAGGTCGAGCACTCCATCGCCCTCCCCCTCGGAGGACCACGTCTCGAGCTTCGACGCCCGCACGTGCTTCCATCCCGAGGCGTCCATCGATCCCGCGTCGAAACGGAAGACCTCCCCGAGGGCATCGCGGACCCGCACGGTCGCGGCGTGGGACCCCGCCTTGGACCGAAGGTCGACGACGACCGCGTCCGGCAACACAGGCATCTTCGGCGCGACCAGCCACACCGTGACACTCGCGTCCACACCGGCTGTGTCAAAGTCCACCTGACACGAAGCCTTCCCCTGCGCCGCGGTCGTCCGCGAAATCTTCGAGGACACGGACACCTCGGCGGAACTGCCACTCACCGTCGCACACGTTTCCTCGGTCTCGGTGTCGTCCTCCTCCATCCCCGTGGCAAGGACGAATGCAGCATGACCACTCTTCGCCTGCTGCAGATACACGCGGAGGAAGGACTTCCCCCCGCCGGCCTTCCCCCCTCCCAGCACCACCAGGTCCTCCAGCCCATCCCCGTCCACGTCGGCCAGCGCGCCGTCGCGACACTCGTCCGCGCCGTCGGGAAACGCATCCTCCATGGCCGAAAAGTCACCTGCGCCTTCGTTGCGCATCAGTGCGTGGGACTGCCCTCCCCGATTGCACAACACCACGTCGAGGTCGCCGTCCCCGTCGATGTCCGTGGCAAACATGCGCGCCGTGTCGCGAACCCACGTGGTCCCAGCGCCCGTCAGCCCCGCATCTGGGGCACCCGTGTCCTGCGGTCCCGCGTCCAGGGATGCCTCGGCCGAAGAGCCATCCGACTCCGATCCATCCTCGGACGACCCGTCCAAGGGCCCATCGGCGTCGCTCGCCGCCCCGTCCACCCCGGCGTCGAGCTCCGGAGGCTGGCCGGCGGCCCCGACAAAGCTCCCCGTTCCACTGTTGGGTAGAAAGAGGGCGGGCCGGTTCGGAACCGAAAGAAGCAAGTCCGGGTGACCGTCCCCGTCGAAGTCCTGCGCAAGGGCATCCGCCAGGGACTGCTCGATCGTAGGCAAGTACCAGGCGGGCGCTTCCCGGAAAGCCAGCTCCATCGGCAGGAACGAAAAACCTTGGCCCAGCGTGGCAGTTCCCTCCCCTGCCTTGGCCGTCACGTCCACCGCACCCGCCAGGTGCAACGGAGTCACCACTTCGAGCTCTTCACTCGAGACCCAGCGCACGCTCTCGGCCGGCGCGGTGCCGAAGACCACTGTCGTGAACCCGTCGAACCCCGCCCCCCGAACGGTCAGCGTCTCCCCCCCTCGGGCGCTCCCTTCCGAAGGCTCGACGCTGCGCAGGCTCACCTTTGCGTCGTCGGACGCGCCGCATCCACCAAGGAGCCCGACCCCCGTACCCGTCAGAAGTGCGAAGCCGAGGACCACGAAACCATACGGGGCTATTCTCATCACGGTGACTCCGTCGTGCATGCGTCGCCCTGGCCATCCCCGTCCGTGTCTGTCTGCTTCGGGTCGTGGACGTCGGGACAGACATCGCACGCGTCTCCGGGGTCCGGGGGCGTTCGGTCCGTCTTGTCCTCGCAGACGAAAGCGCGCTCGGAGCCGCAGTCGAAGTCATTCCACGTTCCAGCCGCGTCGCCGGACGTGAAGAGGCCTACACAATCCTCCACGCCCCCCGAATCGTTGGGCTCGCCTTCGTTCCACAAGCTGGTTGTGACGGACTTGCCGTTCACCCACAGGAACGTGCCTTCGGTATCGGCGTCCGACAGCCCGATCCAGGAGGCAGGGTTCCCCGACTCGGCAAGGAACGTATTCTCCTCCTCCGTCTCGATGATCACGAGGTCTGCGCCGCGAGACTGGCAGAACGCCCGGGCGGCTTCCCAGGTCTTCGGCCCCTCGCACAGCAGGTAGGCGGAATCTGCACGAACCGCCAGCGTGCATCCCGTGCGAGCCTTGCAGTCCCGACCCGACGTGCAGCTGAAGGGGTGTGAGTCGACGTTGGCCTGATCCGGGTTGGCCTCGTCAGGGCAGTTGTCGATCCCATCGGGCACGCCATCTGCGTCGGAGTCGGTCAGCGCCTCAGGGTACCAGTTCACGAGAAGCCAGGGACGGGTAAGCCCCCCTCGGCTCACAAACAAGTCCCCATCCCCGTCCCCGTCCAGGTCCGACACTCCCACGGACACCACATCCGCTGCCGAGGGTGCGTGCGGGACCACGTTGGCCGAATAGTCGAACAGCCGCCCCGCTCCGTCGTTGCGCAGCACCCGAAACGGAGAAGACTGTCCCGCCGTCACCACATCTTGGAACGTGTCGCCGTCCAGGTCGAGAATCACTGCCACGCGTCCCGTCCCCGGCTGGGACCCGAGCACGAACGCCGTTTCGTCCGTGAAACGCCCCTTGCCGTCGTTGAGCAGGACCTGGCTCGCCTTGGCCGAGGGGACCAGAATGTCCAGCGCCCCGTCCCCGTCCACGTCGCCCAGGGCGGGAATTCGGCCCCCGGGGGCGTCCCCCGCGGGAAGAGCGTCGGGCGAAGCGTCCCGGAAGTAACCCTTGCCGTCGTTGAGCAGAAGACGGTGACCCACTGCGTCTCCCGCGAAGACGAGGTCCGGTGCCTCGTCCCCGTCCACGTCCCCGACGGCAACCCCATATCCTGCCAGGCCCGGAGCCACGAGACGGGAAGGCGTCTGATTGGCAAGCTTCCCGGTTCCGTCGTTGATGAGGAGCAAGGCGAGGGGTGCACCGCTCGGCCCCGTCGGTTCCCCGGCGAGGGTCACGATCGCGTCGACGTCCCCGTCCGCGTCCAGATCCGCGGCCACTGCGTGGCGAGGGTCCGTTGCCTCGGGCACGGAGAGGGTAGTCTGCGTGAAGGCCCTGTCGGTCTTGTGCGTGAGAACGCGCAACGGGGTTTCCCCCCCGGCGAGCACGAGGAGGTCGGAGAGGCCGTCCCCATCGAAGTCCGCGGCGACGACCTGGCGCAGAGGCCCGTCCGCGGGGTCTTCGGTGTTCTCGAGCTCCTCGGGCAACGCGGAAGCGTCCGCGACCTCAAAGGAGGAGGGGCCGTTCCAGAAGACGCGGAGGCCTTCGTCGGTGGGCTGGGCGATGTCGGGTCGCCCGTCCCCGTCGAGGTCGGCAAACGCGGCGTGGGCACCCGCCACGAGGGCAAGGGAGGGCAGGAGGGAGGCCGCCTGGTCGACGAGGAGCAGGGGTACGGCCTCGGGGGTCTTGCCTGGCCCGGGTGAGGGAGGCCCAGCTTCGGCCTGGTCCGAGTCACACCCCGCGAGCGCACCAAGCACGCTCAGGGCAAGAGGAATCAAGGGGGAATGGCGCATCAACATGGGAGCATACACGATGGGGGGGTCGCGGCCCCCGCAGGAACCTTGCATCTCTGAGAGCAATCACTGAGCCAGGATCTCGGCCGCCAAGAATTGCGTGAGAACGCCGCTGTCGGCTCCCTGCCCCACGAATCGTCGATGGCTGAGCGGCAGCCGGGCGGAGCGCATGACACAACGTCAGCCACCATACGACAGCATCGCAGCGTTTCCTGCCATCCCACTGGGATCCGTGGGATCACCCTTGGGGTCGAGCTTCCCTTGACTCACCAAGCCATCCCGACCAAACATGCCCTCCATGACGTTGCTGGTCCTCTACGTGGTCGCTGCGTTGGCGGTGTCCTTCGCTTGTTCGATCATGGAGGCGGTCCTGCTCAGCGTCACCCCCGCCTACGTGGCCGCGGCGAAAGGCGAGGCTGGGGTTCGCCTGCGCCGGCTCAAGTTGAACGTGGAGAGACCGCTGTCGGCGGTCCTGAGCTTGAACACGGTGGCGCACACGGTCGGGGCGGCAGGGGCTGGGGCGCAGGCAGCCCACCTGTGGGGGGACGCCTATGTGGGAGTCTTCTCCGGCGTGCTCACGCTGTTGATCCTGGTTCTGACAGAGATCATACCCAAGACGCTAGGGACCCTGTACTGGCGAGCACTCGCGCCTGGGGTGGCCGCCGTCTTGATCCCTCTCATTTATGTTCTGTGGCCGCTGGTCGCGATATCCGAGGTCATCACGAGGCGGCTGTCGACAGGCAGAGCGGACAAGCAATTTCGCAAGGAAGAGTTGACAGCCCTGGCCGACATAGGCCGGCAAGAGGGCGCCCTGCAGGACGGGGAGATTCGTATTCTGAAGAACCTTCTTCGGTTTCGCACCTTGCGCGCCGCCGACATCATGACACCGCGCACGGTCGTCATGACCCTGACGGAGACGCAGACCGTGGCGGAGGCCCTCGCGAACGGCGCCCTGCCCTTCTCCCGCGTGCCGGTCCACGACGGAAACGTGGACAAGATCACGGGCTACGTGCTCGAAGACGACGTCTTGCAGCACTCGAGCGAGGACCACCCTACCATGCTCCTTCGCGATCTGAAGCGTCCCATCCAGGTGGTCCCATCGAGCCTGTCTCTGCCCTTGCTGTTCGAGACGCTCCTTGCCAAGCGGGAGCACCTCGCCGTGGTGGTAGACGAGTATGGAGGCACCGCCGGGGTGGTGACCATGGAAGACGTGATAGAGACGTTGCTTGGGTTGGAGATCGTGGACGAGGGGGACCTGGCGAGAGACATGCAAGAGCTCGCTCGGGAGCAGTGGCGCAAGCGGGCGCGAGCGTGGGGGATTACCCCGACGCCAGCGGACGATGCGGGAGGTGAGCCGGGGATGCGAAACCGGGAGTGAGGGTCTCCTCCGTTCAGAGTTCCCGGTCCCCAGCTCACCAGTTCTCTGAGGTTTCTCCCCGGGCTGGGGAATGACTTGGATGGGTTCGATTACTTGCTCTGCCGCATCGCTGCCAGGACCCTGTCTGCGGAGAACGGTCCCTCCCGCAGGCGCACGCCCACGGCATCGTAGATGGCATTCGAGATCGCCGGCAAGGCGCCGTTGATGCAGATCTCGGAGACGCTCTTGGCCCCGTAGGGCCCTGATTCCTCCCAGGTGGGAACGAGGATGGTCTGAAGCTCAGGGACGTCCGCGGCGCCGAATATCTTGTAGTCGTTGAATCCCGTGTTGCGCATCCGGCCCTTGTCGTCGAACTGGTACTCCTCGGTGAGAGCGTAGGAAATGCCGTTGAGCACGGCGCCTTCCACCTGCCCCTCCGCGAGCTTGGGGTTGATGGCCGTGCCGCAATCCACCGCCGCCACGTACTTCTTCACGCGCACCTGTCCCGTGCCCGTGTCCACCGTCACCTCCACGAAGTGCGCGGAGAACGGCGGGGGAGACTTGTGCGAGATCGCCGACCCGGTGGCGGCAATCTGCCGCTGGTTGGACTGGTACAGCGAGTACAGTCCCACCTCCCCCAGCGTGACCCGGCTCCCGTCCCGCGCCACCACCGCCTTGTCCTTCAACACCAACGTCGCGGGGTCCGGGTGCGTCCCCATCATCTCCGCCGCGACCTGCCGCACCTGGTCCGCTACGTCCAGGGCCGCACGCCGCGCCGCTTCGCCGGACAGGTACGTGGTGCTCGACGCGTAGGCGCCGACATCGAACGGTGTAAGGTCCGTGTCCGACGAATAGACCAGCACTTCGGAGACGTCGACCCCGAGCACCTCGGCCGCCATCTGCGCGAGGACTGTGTCCGAGCCGGTGCCCAGGTCGGTTGCTCCACAAGTGAGATTGAACGACCCGTCGTCGTTCATCTTGATGTGAACGGAGCCCATGTCGATCTCGGGGATCGAGGAGCCTTGCATGAGGGCGCACATGCCGATGCCGCGGCGCACGGTGCCGGTGCCCGGCTTGCCGCGTTTCTCGTCCCAACCGATGGCCTTCGCGCCGAGGGCGAGGCACTCCGCGAGCCCCGAGGACCCGATCTTCTGCTCGACCCCCGGCTTGCCTTCCCCAAGGGCGGCGAACACCGGAGAGCCTTCCCCGGGCAGGATGTGGTTGCGGCGTCGCATCTCGATCGGGTCGATGCCGAGGTCCTCGGCGACCTCGTCCAGGAGGCACTCCATCGCAAAAGCCGCCTGGGTCGCCCCGTATCCACGATAAGCACCCCCCACGGGCAGGTTGGTGTAGACCGCCTTGGCGTCGAATGCCACAGTCCGCATGCGATATAGCGGCAACACCTTCGAGCCGCAGTTGCACATGACCGTCAGAGCGTGCGCGCCGTAGGCGCCGGTGTTCGATTGCACGCGCATTCGCATCCCGTTGATCGTGCCGTCCTCATTGAAGCCACCGTCGATACCCACCTTGATGGGGTGCCGCGTCCGAGACAGGAACTCCTCCGTCCGGCTCAACTGCATCAGGATCTTTTTGCCCGTGGCGAGCACGAGAGCCGCCACGAGGGGCTCGAGCAAGACTTCCTGCTTGACGCCAAATCCGCCCCCGATCCGGGGCTTGATGATCCGAACGCGCTTGACCGGAATGCCCATCGCCTGGGCCGTGATGCGGCGGGCGTGGAAGGGCACCTGGGTGGAGGTCAGGAGCACGACGCGGTTGCGCGGGTCGAGGTAGCCGAGGGTGACGTGGGGCTCGATGGGGCAGTGCTGCGCGTAATGAGCGCTGTAGTCCCTGGAATAGGTCTTGGGCGAAGTCCGGAGGACCTCGTCGATGTCCCCGACACCCATGTTGGCGGCAGCCGCGAGGTTGCGCTTGGGGTCGTAGGGCACCGGGATCGGCATGTAGGCCTCGGGCTCGTCGTGAATGACAGGGGCCCCCTCGTCCATGGCGTGGTCGGGGTCGAGCACCGGCTCGAGAACCTCCCACTCGATGTCCAGGGCCTTTCCCGCCTCCTCGGCAAGCTCCCGCGTGTCGGCAGCGATCAGGGCCACACGGTCCCCCACGAAGCGTACCTTGCAGTCCAACACGAAGTTGTCGTAGGGCGACGGCTCCACGTAGCCCTGCCCGGCTGTCGTGTGGACAATGCGAGGCAGGTCCGCGTAGGTGAGCACCGCGTGCACGCCCGGCAAGGCTCGCGCGCGGGTGGCGTCGATCCGCTTGATCCGCGCGTGGGCATAGGGACTCGGGACCACGTACCCTACCAGCGCGTCGGACAGGTCGTGATCGGCCACGTACAGCTCGAGACCGCACGCCATGCCGAGGGAGTCGACCTTGCGAACGGAATGGCCGACGACCAGCAAGTCCTTGGTGCGATCAGCGCTCATTGTCCTGCTTCTCCTGCTGCAAGGCCGCGGCCGCGTCGCGAACCGCGTCGAAGATCTTCACGTAGCCCGTACACCGGCACAGGTTGCCCGAAAGCGCTTCGGCGATCTCCTCGCGGGTCGGTACCAGCGTTCGGTCCAGCAGCGCCTTGGTCGACAGAATCATGCCGGGCGAGCAATAGCCACACTGCACGGCTCCCGCATCCGCATAGGCTACCTGGATCGCGTGGGGCCGAACCACGTCCCCGAGCCCCTCGATCGTCAGGACCTCGCGCCCAGCCACCTTCGGCGCCGGCGTGATGCAGCTGAGGACCGCTTTGCCGTCCAACAGCACCGTGCAAGCACCACATGTGCCCTCACGATCGCAGCCCTGCTTGACCCCACGTAGCCCCATGCGACGAAGCACGTCGAAGAGGGTGTCACCAGCCTGGCACTCGATCTCGCGCGCCACCCCGTTGATTCGAGTCGAAAACTTCATCACCCATCCTCCCGTGACGCCCATGCCCATGCGTTCTCGACGGCTCGTCCGACCAGCACCGCGGCAAGCTCACGGCGATACTCCGCCGGGGCACGGAAGTTCGGCGCTACCTGCACCATGTCCCGCACCCTCTGCTCGATGGACTTGCACAGCTCCGGGGTCACGGCTTGCCCCTCGACCATGGCCTCGACCTCCGTGAGCCGCGACGGCCGGCCTTGCACGGCACCCAAGGCAACGCGCACCTGCCTGGCAGATCCATCGACGAGCCCCAGCGTCACGCACGCCGACGCAAAAGCATAGTCGGACGAGGTCCGCGTGAATCGCTCGTAACCGAACCCAAGCTTGCCGACGGCAAGAGGCACGCGCACCGACGTGATCAGCCCGCCGTCCCAGGCCTTCTTCCCTTCTCGCAGACAGGCGTCCAAGGCGAGCTGGGAAGGCTGCCCCGCCGCGCGTTGGACCTCGATGGTCGCATCGAGGGCGAGCAACGCCACCGGCATGTCCGCCCAGAACACGAGGTGCGCGACGTTCCCCCCCACCGTGATCACGTTGCGCAGGGGGGCAGAGGCGACCGCACGCGCCGCCTTGCGCAGCACGGCACCCGCCATGCCGGGTATCTGAGTCGCTCGCGCAAGCTCAGCGAGCGTGACCGTGGCCCCGATGCGCACCGCGTCGCCCGCGACCGCGATCCCGTCCAGCCCTAGACGAGTCACGTCCACGACCTCGTGATCACGGCGGGCCCGGCCCGTGTACAACCCCGTCGCTCCCGCGATCGGCGTTGCTCCCTTGGCAATCAACTCCAGCGCAGCGCCAAGCGCCTCTGGTTGGTGGTAGGCAGCAATCATCACACAGATTCCTCCGCTCGTTTCCCGTCCGCGCCAGCGCGCACGTGGGAAAGAAACTTCAACCCCGTCTTGGCCGTCGCCCGGGCAACCATCGCCGCCGACGCCCGGTTCGCACGGCCCAACAAGTCCTTCTCTTCAAGGTGCACGAGCCGCCCCTCGTGGACCACCACCTCGCCGTTCACCATCACCCAGCGAGCCCGGCGAATCCCCGTGGTCAAGGCCAGCGCCGCCACGGGGTCGTGCATCGCACCCGCGAGGCCCAGATCGTCCAGCCCATACAGCACGACGTCCGCGGCCATCCCCGGCGCGAAGTAGCCCACGTCATCCCGGCCCAGCACCCGCGCACCGCCCCTCGTGGCAACCCACAACGCCCGCCTCGCCGGCATCGCGTCCACCCCCGTCCCCACTCGATGCACCAGCGTACACGTCTGCAGCTCCCGGATCATGTCCGACGCGTCGTTCGAAGCCGACCCGTCCACCGCAAGCCCCACCGGCACACCAAGGTCCAGCGCACGCGGAACCCGCGCGATGCCCGAACCCAACCGCAGGTTCGACGTCGGACAGTGCGCAATCCCCGTCCCCGTCGACGCCATCAACCGGAGCTCCGCGTCGTCGAGGTACACACCGTGCGCGTACCAGACGTCCGGCCCAATCCACCCGACCTTCTCCATGTAACCAAGCGGGCGGCAACCGTGCGTCTCGAGACAGAAGCTCTCCTCGTCCTTGGTCTCCGCCAGGTGCGTGTGCAGTCGCACCCCGTAGGAACGGGCAAGCTTCGCCGACTCCGCAAGGAGGTCGTCCGTCACGGAGAAGGGAGAGCACGGCGCCAAGGCCAACCGGCACATGCTGTACCGGCTCGTGTCGTGGTAGCGCTCCACCACCCGAACCGAATCGGCAAGGATCGCGTCAGGACTCTGCACGACGTCATCCGGGGGAAGCCCGCCCTGGGATCGTCCCCGGGACATGGAGCCACGCGACGGATGGAAGCGCGCACCCAACTCTCGCGCGGCCTCGATCGTCTCGTCGAGCAGATGCGGGGATTGCCCCTGGGGAAAGACGTAGAAGTGATCGGCGATCGTGGTGCAACCCGTGAGCAGCAGCTCGCCGATTCCCACCTGTGCGCTGATGCGCACGTCCTCCGGGGTAAGCTCTCGCCAGATCTCGTACAGGCCGAGAAGCCAGTCGAACAGTTTGGCATCCTGCACCATCGGCACCGCGCGGTGAAACGTCTGGTACAGGTGATGATGCGTGTTGACCATGCCGGGCATGGCCATGGCCCCGCGTGCATCCACCTCCGTGCGTTGCTCGCCAGGGCCCGCGGCAGGAGGCTCCCCCTCCCCCAGGGCTCGGATCGAAGGCCCGTCAACGAGGATCCAACCGTCTCGAAGCTCCGATCCGGCGTCGTCCATCGTCACGATGTGAGCGATGTTCTTGATCAGAATCGTCATGGCACGTGCGACGCGGACCGGCAGGGGTCACGTCGAGCGAGGCATCATAGCGACCACAGCATGAGATTGTAGGGGGATTCGAACTTTTTCGGCGCGTGGGACGGGGGATGGGGCGGCCGAACGGCATCACGTGGACGGAGCGGCCAAACTGGTGAGCGAGGGACCGGGAATTCTGAACGGAGGCGTTCTTCCGTTCCCTGCTGCCAGCTCCGCATTCACCAGCCTGGCTTCGGCTCTGTGTGATCCTGTTTAGTAGGAGCGCTTGCGACGCGCCACCAACGCGAGCAACCCGAGCGCTGCAAGGATGCCGGAACGGGCAGGAGACTTTCCGGGCACGGTGCAACCGCAACCCGAATCGTCAGGCTCACGGTAGACGGACGAAGCGTTGCCCGAGCCGGCCGTGCCACCTGTCGCAGAACCGCCCGTGCCGCCCGTCGCAGAACCGCCCGTGCCGCCCGTCGCAGAACCGCCCGTGCCGCCCGTCGCAGAACCGCCCGAGCCGCCTGTCGCAGAGC
>Ga0209575_10000307_pt1 | contig 40845 bp, 44 predicted proteins | sample Medcelwee11metaG_FD_187172 | JGI IMG/M metagenome (GOLD analysis project Ga0209575, IMG submission 187172) | Freshwater pond sediment microbial communities from the University of Edinburgh, under environmental carbon perturbations - Medium... | ecosystem: Environmental > Aquatic > Freshwater >...
ACCCAACTCGATCACGACCTTACGCTGGCTGATCGCCCAGCGGCTGGCGAGCCGTCTTGATCGCTGTCCGTGCTGCGGACGGAAAAATAGCGAGCAAATGAACGTTTAACTTTATGACACAGTAAGACTAAGCGGTAAGTGGCAAGGAGTATGGACCTGCGCTTGCCAACGGATAATCTGCCAACCTGCAGCAGCAATTCTCACCATAAGTAGGAAATAACCATGCTCGACCGCATCACCGGCATGCGCGTCTTCGTCCGTGCCGCCAGCGCCGGCAGCCTGTCCGCCGCCGCCCGCCAGCTGGAGATGTCGCCGGCCATGGCGACCAAGCACGTGGACGCTTTGGAGCGACGCCTCGGCCTCAAGCTGTTCCAGCGCAGCACCCGGCGCCTGGTTCTCACCGACGCCGGCAGCCAGTACCTGGAGACCTGCCAGCGCCTTCTCGGCGAACTCGACGAGGCCGAGGCGGCGCTGCTCTCGCAGCGGGTCGAGGCCAGCGGCCTGCTGCGCATGAACGTGCCGCTGAGCTTCGGCAACCGCTTCATCGCCCCGCTGCTGCCGGCCTTCGCCTGCCGCCATCCGGCGGTGCAGGTCGAACTGGGCCTGACCGACAGCCAGGTCGACCTCATTGAGGACCGCTGGGACCTGGCCGTGCGCATCGGCCGACTCGCCGACAGCCCGCTGCAGGCACGCCAGCTCGGCGACTGCCCGATGCTGGTCTGCGCTGCACCGGACTATCTCGACCGGCGCGGCGTGCCGCGGCGGGTCGCCGATCTCGGCCAGCACAACTGCCTGGGCTACACCCTGTCGTCCTGGGGCGGGCGCCGGGAATGGGCCTTCGGTCGCGACGGCAGCGTGCGCGTGGTCGTTTCCGGCGACCTGGCGGCGAACAACGGCGAGGCCCTGCTGGCCGCCGCGCTCGGCGGCCAGGGGCTGATCTACCAGCCGCTGTTCATCGTTGCCGCCGCCCTTGAGCGCGGCGCGCTGGTGCCCCTGGAACTCGACCATCCGCCGCATCCCCTGGGCGGCATCCACGCGCTCTACCCGCCCGAGCGCCGCCCGCCGGCCAAGGTCCGGGCGATGCTCGACTACCTGGTCGAGGCCTTCGCCGCTCGCCCGGCGTGGGTGCGCTGACGAGCGGACGGAACGCGCGGCCTGATACCTTGCGCATCGTTCCACTACAAGGTTTAGATGCCTCTTCACACAACAACGATCCGACCCGAAGAGGCCTTGCCCATGAACCGAACCAGCCATATCGACCTGCTGATCTGCGATTGCGACGGCGTGCTGATCGACAGCGAAATCATCACCGGCCGCGTGATCCGCGAGGCGCTCGCCGCGCTGGTGCCGGAACATGAGCTGGACGTGCAACTGGCCGGCACCTTCGGCCTGCAGAGCCGCGACATCATCGCCCGGGTCGCCGCGCATTTCGGCCTCGACCTGCCGGCGGACTTCCACCCCAACGTGCGCCGCCGGGCCGAGGAGATCATCCGCGCCGAAGTGCAGGCGATCGCCGGCGTGCGCGAGGCGCTCCATGCCATCGACCTGCCGCTGGCGATCGCCTCCAACAGCCAGCACGCGGCGGTGCGCCACGCGTTGCAGCGTACCGGACTGACCGGGCGAGTCGACGTGGGCGTGTTCAGCGCCGACCTGGTCGAGCGTCCCAAGCCGGCGCCGGACATCTACCTGCTGGCGGCCAGCACGGCCGGCGTGGACCCGCAGCGCTGCCTGGTCGTCGAAGACAGCGCTACCGGCGCGACCGCCGCCCTGACCGCCGGCATGCAGGTGATCGGCTTCCTCGGCGCCAGCCACATTCCGCCGGAACAGGGCGAGATCCTCCGCGAACTGGGCGTCGAACACCTGCTGCACGACATGCACGAACTGCCGGCGCTGGTGGAAAGATTGCGCTATCTCAACTGCGCCACAACCTCCGCCTGAACATCGACCCAGTGCCCCTACGGAGAGAGGGGAAAACCGCCCAGGCCACTGCAGAGGCCCGTGGTTCCGGCTATCCTCCCTCCACCACCCCGCCAGGAGGAGTCCGTCATGCGCCTCGCCCTGCCCTGCCTGCTGCCCATCGGCCTCGTCTGGCTGGCCGGCTGCGCGCACAGCGACCCCGCCAGCATCGTCGCCCTGGAGGACGAGGACGACTGCCCGCTGCAGCTGGAAAGCCGCCAGCAACTGGTGCTGACGCTGCCCAGCAACCCCTCCACCGGCTACCGCTGGCAGGTGCGCGAATCCGCCTCCAAGGTTTTGCGCAGCCTCGGCCCGGAGGTCTACAGCTCGCCGAAAGACTCCGGGATGGTCGGCAGCGCCGGACAGTCGACCTGGCGCTTCCAGGCTGTGCAGGCCGGTCAGGACACCCTGCTGCTGGTCTACCGGCGCCCCTGGGAAGTCGGCGTGGAGCCGGCGAAGGCCTTCGACTGCGCCATCACCGTCGAATGACCGCCCGGCGCATGCCGTCGACGCCGCTGTATGGACGGGGCGCTCTTGGCTAAAATGCCGCGCCCTGCCATCCGCCGCGGAAGTCACGTGAAACACTCTCCCGACCGCCTCTTCGCCCGCCCCCTCGCCGAAGTGCCGGACTTCACCTTCAACGAGGACGTGGCCCGGGTGTTCCCGGACATGATCAAGCGCTCGGTGCCGGGCTACCCGACCATCGTCGAGAACATCGGCGTGCTCGCCGCGCAGTTCGCCCAGCCCGGCACCCGCCTCTACGACCTCGGCTGCTCCCTCGGCGCGGTCAGCCAGGCGCTGCGCCGCCACGTGAGGAGCGAAGGCTGCCGGGTAATCGCGGTGGACAACTCGCCGGCCATGCTCGAGCGCTGCCGCGAATACCTGCACGCTCAGGACGCCATGTTCCAGGAACTGTTGCCGGTGGAAACCGTCGAGGCGGACATTCTCGCTCTGGAGTTCGCGCCGGCGTCCCTGGTGGCGCTGAACTTCACCCTGCAGTTCATCCCGCCCGAGCGGCGCCAGAAACTGCTCGGGCGCATCCGCCAAGCCCTGCTGCCGGGCGGTGCGCTGATTCTCTCGGAAAAGCTGCGCTTTACCGATACCGAGGAGCAGGCCCTGCTCGGCGACCTGCACGTCGCCTTCAAGCGCGCCAACGGCTACAGCGAGCTGGAGATCGCCCAGAAGCGCAGCGCCATCGAGAAGGTGATGCTGCCGGACAGCCTTGAGGAACACCGCGAGCGCCTGCAGGCCGCCGGCTTTCGCAAGGTGGTACCCTGGTTCCAGTGTCTCAACTTCGTCTCGCTGATTGCCCTGCCATGATCGATCTGACGCCTCTCGCCCACCGGCTCGCCGGCACCCCACTGGCCGCCTGGGCCGACACCCTCCCGACGCAGCTGGATGAGCGTCTGACTCGCAGCCATGGCGACCTGCAGCGCTGGCAGGCGGCCCTCCAGGCCCTGCCCGCACTGACTGCCGAGCGCATCGAGCTGGGCGAGCAGGTACAGCTTGCCGGCGCCTGCGACGACGCTACCCGCGCCGCCCTGCGCCAGGCCCTGCTTGGCCTGTCGCCCTGGCGCAAAGGCCCCTTCGATGTGTTCGGCGTGCATGTCGACACCGAGTGGCGCTCGGACTGGAAGTGGCAGCGGGTCGCTCCGCATCTGGACTTGACCGGCCGGCGCATCCTCGATGTCGGCTGCGGCAACGGTTACTACATGTGGCGCATGCTCGGCGCCGGCGCCGACTGCGTGGTCGGCATCGACCCCAACTGGTTGTTCTTCTGCCAGTTCCTCGCGCTCCGTCGCTACCTGCCGGAGCTGCCCGCCTGGCACCTGCCCCTCGCCCTGGAAGACCTGCCGGAGAAACTCGAGGGCTTCGACACGGTGTTCTCCATGGGCGTGCTCTACCACCGCCGCTCGCCCATCGATCACCTGCTGGCGCTCAAGGACTGCCTGCGGCAGGGCGGCGAACTGCTGCTGGAAACCCTGGTGGTGGAAGGGGATGCCAGTACCGTGCTGGTGCCAGAGGACCGCTATGCGCAGATGCGCAACGTCTGGTTCCTGCCCTCGGTGGCGGCCCTGGAGTTGTGGCTGCGCCGTGCCGGCTTCGTCGAGGTGCGCTGCGTGGATGTCGCCGTCACCTCCGTCGAGGAACAGCGCGCCACCGAATGGATGAAGTTCCAGTCGCTGCCGGACTTCCTCGACCCCGCCGACCACGGCAAGACCGTCGAAGGCCTGCCCGCGCCGACCCGCGCCACACTGCTGGCACGCAAGCCCTGAGGCCCGGGCAGCCCGTCCGCCCCGGCCCTGACGGAGATGATCGGATGGCCCGCTGGCTGATGACCCTCGGCGCGACCCTGCTGCTGCCCGGCCTCGCACTGCATCATGCGCCCTGGCTGTTCGGCTGGTTCGGCCGGCTGCCGGGCGACCTCCATATCGAAACGGCGCGCGGCAGGCTGTTCGTCCCCATCACCTCGATGCTACTGGTCAGCCTGGTGGCAAGCCTGCTGCTCAACCTGTTCCGCCGTTAGCGGCATGCCGCAGCGCCCCGCATCAGCGCCTTCATCTCCCGCACCGCCTCCTTGAAGCCGACGAACAGGGCATGGGCGACGATGGCGTGGCCGATGTTCAACTCGTGCACTCCGGGAATCACCGCCACCGGCTCGACGTTGTGGTAGTGCAGGCCGTGTCCGGCATTGACGATCAGCCCGTGGCCCAGCCCGCACTCCACGCCGGCGCGGATGCGTGCCAGCTCGCAGGCCGTTCCCTCCGGGGTGTGGGCGTCGGCGTAGCGGCCGGTGTGCAGTTCGATGGCCGGCGCACCGACGCGCGCGGCGGCCTCGATCTGCCGCGGGTCGGCGTCGATGAACAGCGACACCTCGCAGCCGATGGCCGCCAGCCGCTCCACCGCCGCGCGGATCCGCGCCTCCTGCCCAGCCACGTCCAGACCGCCCTCGGTGGTCAGCTCCTGACGGGTCTCCGGCACGAAGCAGGCATGCGCCGGACGGATTTGCTCGGCGAAGGCGAGCATCTCCTCGGTGACCCCCATCTCGAAGTTCATCCGCGTCTGCAGCACGTCCTTGAGTACCCGCACATCGCGGTCCTGGATATGCCGGCGGTCCTCGCGCAGGTGCACGGTGATGCCGTCGGCGCCGGCCTCCTCGGCGTCCAATGCGGCCTTGACCGGATCCGGATAGCGGGTACCGCGGGCCTGGCGCAGGGTCGCCACATGGTCGATGTTCACGCCGAGCAGAATGCGGTTGGCTTCAGTCACGGGAGGATTCCTTGAGAGTCGTGAAGAGTTCGCGGCTGACCAGCGGCCGACCGCCGAGATGGGGTGCCAGAGCCTGGCGCATCAGGCGCTTGGCCGCAGCCAGGGCGCCGGGGAACTGCCAGTCGGCCTCGCCCATGGCAAGCAGTTCGCCACCCTGAAACAGACCCGGCTGCAGCTGCTCGACTGGCTCCAGGCCGGCATCGGGCAGCAGCCGATAGAGGCTGCCGGCGTGCACCGGCCGGCCGTGTCGATCACGATCCAGGGAAAAACCATAGCCCAGCTCCGCTAGCAGGCGCCATTCGAAGGCGCGCAGCAGCGGCTCCAGCGGGCGTCCGCCGGCCAGGGCATCGAGGGTCAGGGCGTAATGCTCGAACAGCGGCGGGTGAGGATCCTCGGCAGGCAGCAGGCGGACCAGCAACTCGTTCAGGTAGAGCGCCGCAAACAGGCTCGCGCCGGTCAGCCAGTAGGGAATGCCGCTGCTTTCCAGGCGGGCGACGGTCTTCAACTCGCCGCGCCCGCGCAGCTCCAGCTCCAGCGGCACGAAGGGCCGCGCCGGGCTGCCGGCCCTGCCGCGCGCCGCCCGCAACACGGCGCGCAGCCGGCCCTGCGGAGTGAGGAAGTCCGCCAGCGCGCTGCTTTCCTTGTAGGGGCGGCTATGCAGGATGAAGGCGGGTTGGCAGGTCATGGCATACACGCGGCCGGCGGCCAGCACGGGATGGTCGACCCGTCAGAGGCCGATGCTCAGCTCTCCCGGTAGCCCAGCGAATGCAGCGCCCGCTCGTCGTCGGACCAACCGCCCTTCACCTTGACCCACAGGTTGAGCATGACCTTGGAGTCGAACAGCACCTCCATGTCCTGGCGGGCATCCTGGCCGATGCGTTTGATCCGCTCGCCCTTCTCGCCGATGATGATCTTCTTTTGCCCCTCGCGCTCGACCAGGATCAGCGCGTGGATGTGCAGGATACGCCCCTCCTGCTTGAAGTCCTCGATCTCCACCGTGACCTGGTAGGGCAGTTCGGCGCCCAACTGGCGCATGATCTTCTCCCGCACCAGCTCGGCGGCGAGGAAGCGGCTGGAGCGATCGGTGATCTGGTCTTCCGGGAAGAAATGCTCGCCTTCCGGCAGGCGCTCGGCAACCAGCCGCTCCAGGGTATCCAGGTTCTGTCCATGCAGCGCGGAGATGGGCACGACCTCGGCGTTGGGCAGCTGCTGCGCCAGCCATTCCAGATGCGGCAGCAGTTCGCTCTTGTCCTCGAGGCGATCGGCCTTGTTCACCGCGATCAGCACCGGCCCCTGCACATACTGGACGCGCTCGAGCACCAACTGGTCCTCTTCGGTCCAGCGCGCGCGGTCGACCACGAAGACCACCACGTCGACATCCTTCAAGGCCGCCGAGGCGGTCTTGTTCATGTAGCGGTTGAGTGCCTTGTCGTTCTGCTTGTGCAGACCGGGGGTGTCGACGTAGATCGCCTGCACGTTGCCCTCGGTCTTGATCCCCAGCATGTTGTGCCGGGTAGTCTGCGGCTTGCGCGAGGTGATCGCCAGCTTCTGCCCGAGGAGATGATTGAGCAGCGTGGACTTGCCCACGTTGGGACGGCCGACGATGGCCACGTATCCGCAGCGCGGCGAACTTGCTTCAGTCATTGCCATTTTCCACCCCCAGGGCCACCAGAGCCGCTGCCGCCGCCACCTGTTCGGCGATGCGGCGACTGGCACCCTGGCCGTAGGTCTTGTCGTTCAGGAGGGCGACCTGGCACTCGACGAAAAACGTCCGGCAGTGCGGCTCGCCCTGGATATCCGCCACTTCGTAGCGGGGCAGCTCGCAGGCCCGGGACTGGAGGAACTCCTGCAGGCGGGTCTTGGGGTCCTTGTTGGTGTCGACCAGAGTCAGGCTATCCAGCTCGCCGGCCAGCCAATCCAGCACGCGCTCGCGCACCGTTTCCAGACCGGCATCCAGGTAGATGGCACCGATCAGAGCCTCGAGGGCGTCGGCGAGGATGGACTCACGACGGAAACCGCCGCTCTTCAGCTCGCCGGAGCCGAGTCGCAGGTAATCGCCGAGGTCGAAGCCGCGGGCCAGCAGGGCCAGGGTCTCGCCCTTGACCAGCCGTGCCCGCAGGCGCGACAACTGCCCCTCCCGCGCCAGGGGAAAGCGCTCGAAGAGCACCTCGCCGGCGACGAAGTTGAGAATGGCATCGCCGAGAAACTCCAGTCGCTCGTTGTTGCGACTGGCGAAACTGCGATGGGTCAGCGCCAGGAGCATCAGGTCCTGGTTCTGGAAGGTATGACCGAGCTTGCGCTCCAAACGATTCAGGGATGAGCTCACGGCATGGGTACACGGAATTCTTTGTCGAAATTCACCACCAGATCGAGATTCTCGATCAGCGGCTCGCGCTTTTCGTATTTTAGATGGGCGCGAAACTCGTTGTTTTCGAGGGTCACTTTCAGCACCTCTTGCAGATTCAGGTCCCGGAGGTTGTTGACCTGCATACCCTTGCTAACATGGGCATAGAAGTCTCCGACGCTGCGGATATCCGCGGCCCGCTCCGTTTCGATGGAGGTGATGATCTTCTCCATGGACATATAGTCGAAATAATGGGGCATCACCTTGAACGCCGTACTGGCGAAGAATGCCACCACGGCCAGCACAACCAGCCAACTCAGTATCGACAGGCCTTTCTGTGAGTGCGGGAATTTCATGCTCGATCTCTTTCAACAGCCATTGACGGCGGACACAGCCTATAGAGAGGCTGCCCCACCGTGCTGGCGAGTACCGCACATTTGTCGAGGGCTCAGCGGATCAGGCCGACGCGGGTGAAGTTCGGCAGATTCTGCCACTTGGGCTCCGGCCAGCTCATCCAGACAGCGAAGGCTTTGCCGACGATGTTCTCGTCCGGAACCATGCCTTGCATCTCGCCAGCGATCTGCGGGTCGTTCCAGTAACGACTGTCGTTGGAGTTGTCGCGGTTGTCACCCATCATGAAATAGTGGCCTTCCGGCACCACCCATTCGTGAGAGGGCTCGGCGGGGCGCCTCGTTTCCTTGCGGATCAGGTGGTCGACATCGCCGATTTGCTCCTTGTAAAGCACCGCACTGCCCAGAATCTCCGGCGCCTTGCCCAGCAGTTGCTCGGCAACCGGCACCCCATTGACGAACAGGCGCTTATCGCTGTCATAGCGGATATGGTCGCCGGGCAAGCCGACCACTCGCTTGATGTAGTTGATGTTCGGATCGCTCGGGTAGCGGAAAACCATGACGTCGCCACGCTGCGGCTCGCCCACTTCGATCACCTTGGTGTCCAACACCGGCAGGCGAATGCCATAGGCAAACTTGTTCACCAGAATGAAGTCGCCCACTTCCAGGGTGGGCTTCATCGAGCCCGAAGGAATCTGGAAAGGCTCTACCAAGAAGGAGCGCAGCACCAGCACGATGGCCAGAACCGGGAAGAACGACTTGCCGTATTCGACCAGCAGTGGCTCCTTGCTCAGGCGCTCCACCACGTTCTGATCGGGCTTGTCGACACTGCCCTCGTATGCGGTGATCGCCGCCCGCCGACGTGGCGCCAACAAGACCAGATCCAGCAGAGCCAATGCACCGCTGACCAGCACCGCCAGCACCAGCAACAGGGGGAAATTGATCGACATAGGGCTAACTATCTACCTTGAGCACCGCGAGGAAGGCTTCCTGTGGAATCTCCACACTGCCGACCTGCTTCATCCGCTTCTTGCCGGCCTTCTGCTTCTCCAGCAACTTGCGCTTGCGGCTCACGTCGCCGCCGTAGCACTTTGCCAGCACGTTTTTTCTCAGCGCCTTGACCGTGGTTCGCGCCACGACCTGCCCACCGATAGCGGCCTGAATGGCCACATCGAACATCTGCCGAGGGATCAGTTCCTTCATCTTCTCGGTGAGCGCCCGCCCCTTCTGATGGGACTTGTCGCGGTGCACGATGAGCGCCAGAGCATCCACCTTGTCGCCATTGATCAGCACGTCCAGCCTGACCAGATTGGCAGGCTGGAAGCGATCGAAGCTGTAATCCAGCGAGGCATAACCGCGACTGACCGACTTCAGCCGATCGAAGAAATCCAGCACCACCTCGTTCATCGGCAGGTCATAGCTGATCTGCACCTGGCTGCTGAGGAACTGCATGTCGCGCTGGACGCCACGCTTCTCGATGCACAGGTTGATGACGTTGCCCAGATGCTCCTGCGGCACCAGGATATTGGCTCGCACGATCGGCTCGCGCATTTCGGCAATCGACGACAGATCCGGCAACTTCGACGGGTTGTCGACATAAACCGTGTCGCCGTTCTTCAGCAGGACCTCGTAGACCACGGTCGGCGCCGTGGTGATCAGATCCAGGTCGTATTCGCGCTCCAGGCGCTCCTGGATGATCTCCATGTGCAGCATGCCGAGGAAGCCAATGCGGAACCCGAAGCCGAGCGCATCCGAACTTTCCGGCTCGTATTGCAGCGCGGCGTCGTTCAGCGTCAGCTTCTGCAGCGCCTCGCGGAAATCCTCGAAATCGTCCGAGCTGACCGGAAACAGGCCGGCATATACCTGCGGCTTGATCCGCTGGAAGCCCGGCAGCATGTCCACGTCAGGAGTACTGGAGAGGGTCAGGGTATCGCCTACCGGCGCACCATGGATGTCCTTGATGCCGGCGATGATGAAACCCACCTCGCCCGCCTTGAGGTCGGGCATCTCGGCGTGCTTCGGGGTGAAAACCCCGACGCTGTCCACTTGATGGAGCTTGCCGGTGGACTTCACCAGAATCTTGTCGCCCTTTTTCACCCGGCCGTGCTTGACCCGTACCAGCGAGACCACGCCCAGATAGTTGTCGAACCAGGAGTCGATGATCAACGCCTGCAACGGCGCCTCAATCTCGCCCTCGGGGGGCGGGATGACCTGGACCAGGTGCTCCAGCACGTCGAGCACACCCATCCCACTCTTGGCGCTGCATGGAACGGCATCACTGGCATCGATGCCGATGATGTGTTCGATCTCGTCCTTGACCCGCTCCGGCTCAGCCTGGGGCAGATCCATTTTGTTCAGCACGGGCATCACTGCCAGCCCCTGCTCGATGGCGGTGTAGCAGTTGGCGACCGACTGCGCCTCCACGCCCTGACCGGCATCCACGACCAGCAAAGCCCCCTCGCAGGCGGCCAAGGAACGGCTGACTTCGTAGGTGAAGTCGACATGACCGGGAGTGTCGATGAAGTTCAGCTGGTAGGTTTTGCCGTCCTGCGCTTTGTAGTGCAGGGTCACGCTATGGGCCTTGATGGTGATGCCGCGTTCGCGCTCGAGGTCCATGGAGTCCAGAACTTGGGCCTCCATCTCGCGCTCCGAAAGACCGCCGCAGATCTGGATGAATCGGTCTGCCAGTGTCGACTTGCCGTGATCGATATGGGCGATGATGGAGAAATTGCGGATATGACTGAGGTCACTCACAGTTCAGCACTCGAAAAGGCGCAGGCGGGCTAGCCGTCGAAAATAGCCGGAGAGTTTAACTGATCGATATTGCCAACGTCACGCACTACCCTCTCTTGACAAACATGAAAAAGGGCGGTGAGGCCGCCCTTTTTCATGCCCTGAAGGGTTTACTCGGCCAATTTGAACGTAATGAAACTGGCCCGCCCCTGACGCAGCACCCGCATGGACACCGAACGGTCTTTCGGCAGTGCACCGGCCACTTCGGCAAAGGTCTTTGCCGAGTCGATCGCTTGGTTGTTCAGATGGGTGATCACATCGCCAGGCCGCAAGCCGATCAGGGCCGCCGGACCGTTCAGTACTTCGCTAATGACCACGCCACCCTTGAGGTCGAGGGACTTCTTCTGCTCGGGAGTCAGCTCGGTGACTGTCACGCCCAGACGATTGCTGCTTCGCTCCACACCGGCAACGCTCGGCTTAACCTCGTCGTCCCCTTCCGCCGGCAAGGCCCCCACCGTGACGGCGATGTTTTGCCGTTTCCCCTCACGCACGACCTCAAGATTGGCCTTGGCTCCGGGCTTCAGCCCGCCGACCAAGTGCGGTAGATCGGCCGACATCACGATCGGATGACCGTCCATTCCGAGAATGACATCCCCGACCTGCAAGCCCCCCTTGTCCGCCGGGCTGCCTTCCAAGACCTGAGCGATGAGCGCCCCGGCCGGCTTGTCCAGGCCGAAGGACTCGGCCAGATCCTTGCTGACCTCCTGAATGACCACGCCCAGCCAGCCGCGGGCAACCTTGCCGGTCGCTTTCAATTGATCGGCCACCCCCATGGCAACCTCGATGGGAATGGCGAAGGACAATCCCATGAAACCGCCCGAGCGGGTAAAAATCTGCGAATTGATCCCGATCACGCGCCCCTCCAGATCGAAGAGCGGCCCCCCGGAATTGCCGGGATTGATTGCCACATCGGTCTGGATGAAAGGCACGTAACTCTCGTTCGGCAGGCTCCGCCCCGTGGCACTGACGATGCCGGCCGTCACGGAATGATCGAAACCGAAAGGCGAACCGATGGCTAGAACCCACTCCCCGACCTTCAACTCATCGGAGCGGCCAAGCTTGACGGTGGGGAGGCTCGAGCCCTTGACCTTCAGCAGAGCCACGTCGGTAAGCGGATCGGCACCGACCAGTTCGGCCTCGAGTTCGCTGCGATCGGACAGTCGAACGATGATTTCATCAGCATCGGCAACCACATGGTTGTTGGTCAGTACGTAGCCATCCGCGGAAATGATGAAGCCCGACCCCAGGGAATGCGCCTCGCGCTGACGGCCATTGCTGTTCGGCGCACGAGGGGTCTGAGGAATACTGCGCTCCAGGAACTCCCTGAAGAGCGGTGGAAGACCTTCGAGATCGGGCATCCCCTCCGCCATGGCACTATCGGGAAGCTTCTGTCGGGTACTGATATTGACCACCGCCGGAGAGGCCGACGCCACCAGCTCGGTAAAGTCAGGCAACTGCGCCTGCGCGAGCAGCGACTGCCCAAGCAACAAGGCACCTGCCAAGACGGAGGCGAAGGACTTAAAACCTAATTTCAACATACCGCTCCTCCACTCAAAAAGCCGCACGCCCGGCATGCCCCTCGAGAGTGCCAGGCAAGGCACGCAACACTACCGGCTGCCATGCGGGATCGTCCATCACATGCCGGCTTGCCCTACACACGAGTATCCAAACAAAGGCAAACCCCAGGAAGCCGGCGAGAATCACCAGTGGCTCCCCGAAACCGATCTGCTGGACAGAAATGGCGAAGACAAACAAGCCCAGTAACGGCAACAGGTAGACCGCAAGGGCACTGCGCAACAGGAAATCTTCCCGCATGCCGACAACGACAGAATCGCCAACCCGAAGCGGCATGATCGACAAGGCACGCATGCGCTTGCGCTCCCCACCCGTCCCCAATCGCTCAAGCAGGCCCTGCCCACAGCCGACGCTCGTCGCACACCCCGGGCAGCCACTTTTGCGCTGGGCTTCCACCCACACAGCCCCACTTTCGACCGCCACGACCAGGCACCGCTCTTCAATCATCAATCAGCCTTTTCCCCACCCGCACGCATCGATAGCGCGATACGCTCGGCCGTTCCCAAAGGGATCTCGCCGATAACGGTGATCATCACATCGCCATCTGCCGTCGCCATGCGTTTGGACACCGCAACGGTCGGCCCCACCTGACTGCGCGCGTCTTCGACGGGAACGCCACGCAACGGCTCGATGAACACCGAAAAGCGCGCCAAGCCATCACCGTACATCAAATAGGTAACGGTTTCACCCGAGATGGGACTGGACTGGGCATGCACACTGCGCAGAGTAAATCCCGGCGGCAGCCATTCGGAACGCCAGGAATCCTGCTCCGCTCCCTCGGCGTCCAGAACCTTGACCGGGCGACAGGCCGGTCCTGGCTCCAGCTTCTCCTTGGCGAGGGTAGTGGACGTATCCAACTGAGTGAACTGGAAACGCTCAAGCAGTTGGCCTTTCTCGTTCAGCAGGAGGGATTTGAGTGGAAGGGCAGTCTCACGATCAAGATGCAACTCGAAACCATAGCGATACTGATCACGCGCCAAGATAGCCAGCACGACCGCAGTACGGCCGGCAACCCGGGACTCGCCGACCATTCGCAACTCATACCAGTTGGTCAGTTCCTGCGGATCCAGCGGCCGCGGTGGCCAAGCCCCTCCCGCGATCAATTGATCGGCCGAAGCGCTGCTTACGCACCGAAGGCGCCCGTCGACGCGCAGCATCTCCGCGGGCGAACCATCCAGCTTCAGAAGACGCTCGCGCGCCCCCCCATTCTGGCCGACCAGGTGCCAGATGGCATGAGTGGAAAAACTGCCATTGCGCTCGTAGACGAAGATACCCTGGAAGCTTTGCTGCCTCTCCGCCTTCAACAGGCGACTCAGCCAGTTTTGCGCATCCGCAGCATGTGCTGGCATCACCAAACTGCCGCCGAGCAAAAGCAGAGAAAAAAAACGCATGCTCCTCCTCAGCGATTTTCCAGACTGCTCGAGCGGGCATAAGGCAAGGCACTCTCGGCCCCATTCACAGTCGACTGCTGCGCGTGCTGGCGAATATAGGCTGGAAGCCTTTTTTCATGCCAGTTCGCGTCTTGCTCCGCCTCGTTGGGTGGGGATGCCTGGGGTTGCTCGGCGCCCTCGGTATAACCGGCCAAAACCGGCGTCCCATGCGCCTGCGGTATCGGCAGGGAAGGCTGAGTTGACTGCTGGGCCATTTCGGCCCCTGCCCTCTCGCTCTGGTTGTAAAGACGAACGCCAGCCAGCACCGCGACCGTCACCGAGGCGGCCACAGCTATACGCCCAATCACCCCCCAGGAAAATCGCCGGGCCTTGGGCATGTTCTCTATCTTGATTTTGGGTGTGTCTTGCATGGACAAAGCCGCAGAAACCGACGCAGCGATATCCAGGCGCGGCTCCAGCAACTCCTTGTGCATGGCGGCCCGCGCCAGCTGGTAGCGCGCCCAGGTGGCCCGAAACTCGGCATCGTCCCGGCCGGCAGCGAGCACACGATGCAACTCCAACTCGTCCGCCTCGTCATCCATCACCGCGGACAGCGATTCATACAGGGCTTCACGACTCATGACGATACCTCTCTCGGCTGACGGCCGCTGTCTCAGGTTTCCTGCAGTAATGGCTGCAGCGCTTTATCGATCGCCTCACGCGCCCGAAAGATGCGTGAGCGCACAGTTCCAACCGGGCATTGCATGGCACTGGCAATATCCTCATAACTCAGACCGTCGAACTCGCGCAGCGTCAGTGCCGTCCGCAGATCTTCCGGCAGTTGCTGGATGGTTCGATGTACGGTGGCTTCGATTTCATCCCGCAGCAGAGAACGCTCCGGCGACTCGATATCCTTCAGGGCGTGGTCGCCCTCGTAGAATTCGGCATCGCCAGCACTCACATCGCTGTCCGGGGGACGCCGCCCACGAGCTACCAGATGATTCTTCGCGGTATTGATGGCAATGCGATAAAGCCAGGTATAGAAAGCGCTATCGCCACGAAAATTGCCGAGCGCGCGATAGGCCTTGATAAAGGCTTCCTGAGCGACATCCTGAGCCTCATGGGAATCGTGCACAAAACGCACGATCAAACCGAGAATCTTGTGCTGGTACTTCAGCACCAGCACATCGAAGGCTCGCCTGTCGCCACGCTGCACCCGCTCGACCAATTGCTGATCCTGCTCCTGGCTTAACATGAATACTCCTCGTTAAACCCGAGGACACATAGCATCAAGTACTGGATCATCTTGTTTGTATTGACGCAGGCATTAAGCAAAAGTTCCTCTCCCAAGCGAGGCCTCCCGTAGAAAGCGAACAACTCCGAACGGATCAAGCAACCTGAACTACCCGCCATGGGAATAGTCACTCACAGGGCTAACCATGCTCTTCTCTGAGCTTTCACTGTCGCCAACCGGTGTGCCATCCTGTTACAGCCGATTATTGATTCCAAAAAGAGGGCAGAGTTCCTCTGACCCCTACAGCCGAGTCGGCGATTGTGCCAAGCCCGGCTTTTCTCTACTAGTGCTTGCTTTTCCCGGATTTTTTCGACATGAGCCAACATTTTCAGCATGATGTCCTGATCATTGGCAGCGGAGCGGCCGGCCTGACCCTGGCACTCACCCTGCCGCACCACCTACGCATCGCGGTTCTGAGCAAGGGAGAACTCTCCAACGGCTCGACCTTCAGGGCTCAAGGCGGCGTCGCCGCCGTGCTGGACGATACCGATACCGTCGAGTCCCATGTCGAAGACACGCTGATCGCCGGCGCCGGACTCTGCAGAGCAGAAGCGGTACGCTTCACCGTGGAGCATAGCCGCGAAGCCATCCAGTGGCTGATCGAACAAGGCGTTCCCTTCACCCGCGAAGACCCCACGGCGCGCGATGACGGTGGCTTCGCATTCCACCTGACCCGCGAAGGCGGTCACAGCCACCGGCGCATCATCCATGCCGCAGACGCCACCGGCGCAGCCATCTTCAAGACCCTGCTGGCCCAGGCCCGGGAGCGGCCGAACATCGAGCTGCTCGAACAGCGCGTCGCCATCGACCTGATCACCGAAAGCAAGCTCGGCCTGCCCGGCAAGCGCTGCCTGGGGGCCTACGTACTCAACCGCCAGAGCGGCGAGGTCGACACCTATAGCGCGCGCTTCACAGCACTGGCCTGCGGCGGGGCAGCCAAGGTCTACCTCTACACCAGCAACCCCGACAGCGCCTGCGGCGACGGCATCGCCATGGCCTGGCGCGCCGGCTGCCGGGTGGGCAACCTGGAATTCAACCAGTTCCACCCCACCTGCCTGTACCATCCGCAGGCCAAGAGTTTCCTGATCACCGAAGCCCTGCGCGGCGAAGGCGGACTGCTCAAGCTGCCCAACGGCGAGCGCTTCATGCCGCGCTTCGACTCCCGAGCCGAACTGGCCCCGCGGGACATCGTCGCCCGCGCCATCGACCATGAAATGAAGCGCCTCGGGATCGACTGCGTGTATCTGGACATCAGCCACAAGCCGGCGGACTTCATCCGGACACACTTCCCGACCGTCTATGAACGCTGCCTGGATTTCGGCATCGACATCACCCGCGAGCCGATCCCGGTGGTCCCCGCCGCTCACTACACCTGTGGCGGCGTCGTCGTCGACAGCCACGGACGGACCGATATCCCCGGCCTCTACGCCATCGGCGAAACCAGCTTCACCGGTCTGCACGGTGCCAACCGCATGGCCAGCAACTCCCTGCTGGAGTGCTTCGTCTATGCCCGCTCCGCGGCGCTCGACATCCTCGGGCAAATGGCGGACGCCGGCCTGCCGAACGACCTGCCGAGCTGGGACGCCAGCCAGGTCACCGACTCCGACGAGGATGTGATCATCGCGCACAACTGGGACGAGCTGCGGCGCTTCATGTGGGACTACGTCGGCATCGTGCGCACCAGCAAGCGCCTGCAGCGCGCCCAGCACCGGGTCAGGCTGCTGCTCGGCGAAATCGACGAGTTCTACAGCAACTACAAGGTCAGCCGTGACTTGATCGAGCTGCGCAACCTGGCCCAGGTCGCCGATCTGATGATCCGCTCGGCCATGCAGCGTCATGAAAGCCGCGGCCTGCACTACACCCTCGACTACCCGGACATGCTGCCCGAAGCACGCGACACTATTCTGGTGCCGCCCACCTACGCCGGCTGAACTTCAGCCGCACCCGCAATCGCCGATGGACATCCCGCGCCAGCGCATCGCGCGGGATGCACACGCCCCTCACCCACCGCCCATCCGCCAGGCGAAAGCGCAGGACGATCGCCTGCGGCAAAGCCAGGCTGTCCGGCCGCAACTGCACCGACTGCCAGCCATTGCGAGCACTCCACAGCTGCCAACCTTCGGCAGTGCGGCGCACGCCCCGGAAAGCTGCGGGATGGGAGAGCAGGATCTGCCTGGGCAGACACCAGGCCGCCTGCGCCAGACACAGCGAGACACCGAGCAGGCGGCTCCAGGAAGGGATATCGGCCAGTGCAAGAGAACTCAGGGCCAGCGCCTGAGCGATCAGGTAGGCCGCCAGCAACTGCCGCGAAGGCCGCCAGCGGCACTCGAAGACATCACTTGGGTTGGACACGGTCCAGGATCATGTTCACCATGCGCTGCAGATCGGGATCTGTCGGCTCTTCCCGGCGCATGAACCAGCCGAACATATCCTGATCCTCGCACTCCAGCAGCTTGCGAAAGCGCGCCTGATCCTCGGCATCCAGAGCGGAATAGGCCTCCTTCACGAAAGGCACCAGCAGCACGTCCAGCTCCAGCATGCCACGCCGGCTGTGCCAGAAAAGTCGGTTGAGTTCGAGATCGTCGGCCATGGGATGGGTTCCTTGAAAGAAGGCTCGGATTATACCGGCGTCGCGACACTCCGGCACCCGCTGACAAGCTCGAGACCGAGCTCTATGATGGCGGCCACTCCTTATCAACTGCAGCGACGCTCATGGCCGATTCCGCTTATTTCTGTCCGCTGGTCCACGAAGGCGTGCTGGCCGTTCGCGGTCCGGATGCCGACAAATTCCTCCAGGGGCAACTGACCTGCAATCTCAACTACCTGAAGAACGGCAGTTCCAGCCTCGGTGCCCGCTGCACACCGAAGGGGCGAATGGTGTCGAGCTTTCGCCTCCTTCCCGACCGCGACGGCTTCCTCCTGGCCATGGCCGGCGAACTGATCGAGCCGCAGCAGACCGAGCTGAAGAAGTTCGCGGCCTTCTCCAAATCCCAGCTGTTCGATGAAAGCGGCATCTGGAGCCGCTTCGGCCTGATCGGCGGCGACGCCGCCCTGATCGGCCTGGGCCTGGATCTGCCCCCGGAGGCCGGTCAGGTCGTGCGCAACGGCGAACTCATCGCCCTCCGCCTGGAGGGCGGGCGCTCCGAACTCTGGGCTCCCGCGGAACAGGCCGGGGCGCTGCAGTCGCAGCTGGTCGGCCAACTGCCCGAGGCTCCGCTGGAGCGCTGGCTGCTGGCGCAGATCCGCGCCGGGATCGGCCAGGTCTTCGGTGCGACCCGCGAACTGTTCATTCCGCAGATGATCAATCTGCAGGCGGTCGGCGGGGTAAGCTTCAAGAAGGGCTGCTACAGCGGTCAGGAAATCGTCGCGCGCATGCAGTACCTGGGCAAGCTCAAGCGCCGCCTGTACCGCTTGGCACTGGACGGCGACGAAGTACCGGTACCCGCTACCGAACTGTTCTCTCCCGTGCACCGCACCAGCGTCGGCGAAGTGGTCCTGGCCGCCCCGGCGGAAAGCGGCATCGAACTGCTCGCGGTGCTGCAGGAAGATGCCGCCGAAGACGGCCGGGTCAACCTGGGCACGCTCGAAGGACCCACCCTGCGCCTGCTCGACCTTCCCTACGCGCTGAACCACGAGCTGGAAACCCAGCGCTAGGCCGCTCCGCTCTCAGGGCATTTCCGGCAGGCGCCAGTCGATCGGTACCTGGCCGCGCTGCTCGAGAAACTGGTTGGCACGGCTGAAATGGCCGTTGCCGATGAAGCCTCGATGGGCCGACAGCGGCGAGGGGTGCGCGGAGCAGAGGATCAGGTGCCTGCTCGGATCGATCAGGCGCCGCTTGCTCTGCGCATGAGCCCCCCAGAGCATGAACACCAGATGCTCGCGCCGCTGGCTGACCACCTCGATCACCCGATCGGTGAACTGCTGCCAGCCCATGCCGGCGTGCGATCCGGCGTTGCTCCGCTCCACCGTCAGCGAGGTGTTGAGCAACAGCACGCCCTGCTCGGCCCAATGCTGCAGACAGCCATGCGTCGGCATGTCGATGTTCAGATCGCGCTTGAGCTCCTTGAAGATGTTCAGCAGCGACGGCGGCGCCGGCACGCCCGGTTGCACCGAGAAACACAGGCCGTGGGCCTGGCCGGGCCCGTGGTAGGGATCCTGGCCGATAATCACCACCTTGACCCGCTCCAGCGGCGTCGAATTCAGCGCGTTGAAGATCAGTGCTCCCGGCGGATAGATCTCCTTGCCGGCCGCCTTTTCCCGCCGCAGGAAATCGCCCAGCTCCCGCATGTAGGGCTTGTCGAACTCGTCATGAAGCGCTTCCTTCCAGGAAGCCTCCAGTTTGATGCGATCTTCGGCACTGCCCATAGCTTTTCCCCCTTGCGAATGACCGCGGCACGCTAGAGAAGCCCTGCCGTCAAGTCAAGGCACGGGCTTGCGGTGAAAACTCGCCGCAACGCCGCTATAACAACATAAGAAAGCCCATCCCTTTCGGCCAGCACGCGGCCGACCGCCAAGAGAACCGGCGCACGATAACGCCAAACGGGAATACCGCCCATGGACTTCGAACCCACCGGGGAACAACGCCTGCCGACCGACAGCGCCCACACCTTCGCCCGCCGCGAACTGGCGCCGCATGCCGCCGACTGGGACGGCGAACACCACTTCCCCCTGGCGGCGTCCGCCAGCCCGCCGAACAGGGCTACTTGGGCCTGTAGGACGGCGGCCGCATCAACGTCGCCAGTTGGCCCGGGCCGCCCTGGATCAGTCGCTGGGCTATGTCGGGGAGCGCCGGCAGTTCGGCAAGCCGCTGGCCGGCTTCCAGGCCCTGCAGTTCAAGCTCGCCGACATGCTCACCCAGCTCACCGTCAGCCGGCAGATGGTGTTGACGGCCGCCGACTGGCTGGACCGCGGCCACCCACAGGCTAGCCTTTACTACGCGATGGCCAGGCATTTCGCCACCGACCAGTGCTTCGAGATCTGCAACGGAGCCCTGCAGCTCCACGGCGGCGACGGCTATCTGAACGACTATCCAGTGGAGCGCTGGGTACGCGACAGCCGCGTGCGCCAGATCCTTGAGGGCACCAACGAAATCATGCGAGTAATCATCGCCCGCCACCTGCTGGAAAAGGACGGCACGCTGGAACAGCTGCTGTAATCGGCCTGCCATCCAAGGAAAATGCCATGAGCCATGCCGTAGAAACCTACCATCCCGGCCTGTTCGATCTGACCCACAAGCTGACGGTGGAAAAGCACGGGCATACCGCGCTGATCACCATCAACCACCCGCCGGCCAACACTTGGGATCGCGACTCGCTGATCGGTCTGCGCCTGCTGGTCGAACACCTCAACCGCGACGACGACATCTACGCCCTGGTGGTGACCGGCCAGGGCGAAAAATTCTTCAGTGCCAGCGCCGACCTCAAGCTGTTCGCCGACGGAGACAGGGGCCGCGCCCGCGAGATGGCCCGGCGCTTCGGCGAAGCCTTCGAGGCGCTGCGCGATTTCCGCGGCGTATCCATTGCCGCGATCAACGGCTACGCCATGGGCGGCGGGCTGGAGTGCGCGCTGGCTTGCGACATCCGCATCGCCGAGCGTCAGGCCCTGCTGGCCCTGCCGGAGGCCGCGGTGGGCCTATTGCCCTGCGCTGGCGGCACGCAGCTACTGCCCTGGCTGGTCGGCGAAGGCTGGGCCAAGCGCATGATCCTCTGCGGCGAACGGGTGGATGCCGAAACCGCCCGGCGCATCGGCCTGGTAGAGGAAGTCGTCGAATCCGGCGAATCACGCGGTCAGGCCCTGCTGCTGGCAGCCAAGGTGGCACAGCAGAGTCCGGTCGCGGTGCGCACCATAAAGCCACTGATCCAGGGCGCTCGCGAGCGTGGACCCAACGGCTGGCTGGTGGAGGAGCGCGAACGCTTCGTCGATCTCTTCGAAGCCGAAGACACCCGCGAAGGCGTCAACGCCTTTCTCGAGAAACGCACCCCGCAGTGGCGCAACAGGTAGGGCGGCGCACGAAACCGCTACAGCGTCAGGATGCCGATACCGGCGGGGCAATCTTCCCGACCATCCCGCCCGGCACACCCGTTCGAATACCGGCAAGGGCCCAGAGGGTCAGTCGCGCCAATCGTCCCAGCTATCCCGCCCCTGCGAATGATCGCGATCCGGGGCGCGATAGGAGCGACGCCACTCCTGCTCGGAGTGCCGATCCCGCCAATCCTCGTCCGTTCGAGAGTGGCTGCCGCGACGCTCACCCTGGCGAGTCGGCTCCCTGTGCCACTCCTCATGCCGCTCATGGCGCTCCTCCCTGCGCTCGTTGTAGCGCGGAACCTCCTTGCGCTCCGAGCGCCAGTCTTGGCGATTGGGGGAAGCGGCACGGTAACTCTGATCCGGGCGATGCCGATGATCGTTGTCGTATGAATAGTACCGATGGGCATCGTCGTAATCGCGATAGCGGTATCCATCATCATGACGGGCATAATGGCGATGATCGTCGTGGTCATCACCATTGTCGTAGTCGTATACGGCGCATCCGTTCAGGAACAGGCCCAGCAGGGCAACCAGCAGAGATCGGCACAGCATGATGGATGCTCCCCCAATACAACGAAGACCAGCCTTGACTGACCCTCGCTAGATGACATCCTTTCGACATCGAACAGGTACGGCCGTTCAACAATTGGCCTTCTTGTCCTGCCCTGGCGGGCAGAACTGTCCGCCATACCCTCCGTGTCCCCCCTTACCCAAGTCGAGATGGGTACCCCCCCCAAGCCCCGTACGAGCACCCGGCGCACCAATACTGCAACCACCCAACAGCAAAAATGCACTCAAAAGACACACAAAAAAGCCACGCATCGGACGCCCCCGCATTTTCGAAAAATATAAAAACAACCAAAAACAATCACATACAGCGAAATAGACAACAAAATCGCAAACTTTATATGGTCATTCTAAACTTGAGCGATTTCCCATTACCATTACCCTTCGGCGGACTTGCGCACTGTCTAGGTGAGAAACGCCAAATGCGCACCATACAAGTGCAATTATTTCCATGTCCTTGAACACCGATCCCAAGCGCTGCCCCCTGTGCGGAGACGGCAACGCCTGCGGCCTAGCCAGCCCATCTCGGAGCGCCGAATGCTGGTGCTTTTCCAAGCCCGCCAATCCCGACGCGCTGAAGTGCCTGCCAGCGGATCTGTGCAACCAGGCCTGCCTGTGCCCCCGCTGCCTGCAGCGGCTGCACGACGAGACAACGCCCGATGCGCCTTGACCGCTTTCTCGGCAATCAGCCCCACCTCAACCGCCGGGACGCCCGCCTGCTTCTGGCCGGCGGACGGATTCGCGTCGACGGCCAGGTGGCTCGCGACGGGCGCGTTGAAATCCGTGAATTCAGCCGGATCGAACTGGATGACAGCGTTCTGCAGGCCGGCAGGCCGGCGCGCTATTTCATGCTGCACAAGCCTGCAGGGGTGGTCAGCGCCACCCGCCATGAGCAACACCGAACCGTGCTCGACCTGCTGGAGGAGCCGGACCGGCAGGATCTGCATCTGGCCGGTCGCCTCGACCTAACGACCACCGGCCTGCTGCTGATCACCAACGATGGACTCTGGTCACGCCGCACCACTCATCCGCAGCACAAGCTGGCCAAGGTGTATTACGTGGAAACCGCCGAGCCGATCGACGCGGAATACATCGAAGCGTTTGCCCGCGGCCTCTACTTCGCCTACGAGGATCTCGTCACCCAGCCGGCCCGGCTGGAGACTCTCGGCAGCCACAGCGCCCGACTGACGCTGTTCGAGGGGCGCTACCATCAGGTCAAGCGGATGTTCGGGCACTTCCGCAACCGTGTGCTGCGTCTGCACCGGGAAAGCATGGGGTCCTTGCGGCTGGAACCGGGGTTGATGCCCGGCCAGTACCGCCCACTGACGCCGGAGGAGATCCGGCTGATCTGATGGGAAAGGCCAACCGCGGAAAAACGAGGGATGGGAAACGACAGGCAAGCGGAGTCCAGCCCAAGGTCGGGGGACACCTGAAAAGCAAACGCCCCGAACAAGTCGGGGCGTCTGGGAAGCCGTTCACCCTGCCAGGCAGAGCTTCAGGCCGGGAGCTGAACGGCTCGCCTTACATCATGCCGCCCATGCCGCCCATGCCGCCCATGTCCGGCATGGCCGGAGCCGCCTTGTCTTCGACGATGTCGGCGACCATGGCTTCAGTGGTGATCATCAGGCTGCCGATGGAGGAAGCGGCCTGCAGTGCGGAACGGGTGACCTTGGCCGGGTCGAGGATACCCATTTCGATCATATCGCCATAGGTATCGGTCGCGGCGTTGAAGCCGAAGTTGCCGGAGCCCTGCTTGACCTTGTCGACCACCACGCTCGGCTCACCGCCAGCGTTGGCGACGATCTGGCGCAGCGGCGCTTCGACGGCACGACGCAGCAGAGCGATACCGACGTTCTGGTCTTCGTTGTCGCCCTTCAGGCCTTCGATGGCCTGCAGGGCGCGCACCAGAGCCACGCCGCCGCCGGGGACTACACCCTCTTCCACTGCCGCACGGGTCGCGTGCAGAGCGTCTTCGACGCGGGCCTTCTTCTCTTTCATCTCGACTTCGGTGGCAGCGCCGACCTTGATCACGGCAACGCCACCGGCCAGCTTGGCCAGACGCTCCTGCAGCTTCTCGCGATCGTAGTCGGAGGAAGTGTCCTCGACCTGCTTGCGGATCTGCGCAACGCGGGCCTCGATGTCAGCCTGGGCACCGGCCCCGTCGATGATGGTGGTGTTTTCCTTGTTCAGCACGACGCGCTTGGCGTTGCCCAGATGCTCCAGGGTGGCGCTTTCCAGGCTCAGGCCGACCTCCTCGGAAATCACGGTGGCGCCGGTCAGGATGGCGATGTCCTGCAGCATGGCCTTGCGGCGGTCGCCGAAGCCCGGAGCCTTCACCGCGGCGACCTTGACGATGCCGCGCATGTTGTTGACCACCAGGGTGGCCAGGGCTTCGCCTTCGACGTCTTCGGCGACGATCAGCAGCGGGCGGCCGGATTTGGCCACAGCTTCCAGCACCGGCAGCAGTTCGCGGATGTTGGAGATCTTCTTGTCGACCAGCAGCAGCAGCGGGTTGTCCAGCTCGGCAACCATGGTGTCGGGCTTGTTGATGAAGTACGGCGACAAGTAACCGCGATCGAACTGCATGCCCTCGACGACGGACAGGTCATCTTCCAGACCCGAACCTTCCTCGACGGTGATCACGCCTTCCTTGCCGACCTTTTCCATGGCTTCGGCAATGCGCTGACCGATGGACTCGTCGGAGTTGGCGGAGATGGTGCCCACCTGGGCGATCGCCTTGGAGTCGGTGCACGGCTTGGCCAGCGACTTCAGCTCGGCGACGATGGCGTGGGTGGCCTTGTCGATACCGCGCTTCAGGTCCATCGGGTTCATGCCGGCGGCAACGGCCTTCAGGCCTTCGTTGACGATCGCCTGGGCCAGCACGGTGGCGGTGGTGGTGCCGTCGCCCGCCTCGTCGTTGGCCTTGGAAGCCACGTCTTTCACCAGTTGGGCGCCCATGTTCTCGAACTTGTCCTTGAGTTCGATTTCCTTGGCTACGGACACGCCGTCCTTGGTGATGGTCGGTGCGCCGAAGCTCTTGTCCAGGACCACGTTGCGGCCTTTCGGGCCGAGGGTGGCCTTGACGGCATCGGCCAGGACGTTCACGCCTACCAGCATCTTCTTGCGGGCGGAATCACCGAACTTGACTTCTTTTGCAGCCATTTTGATCGTTCCTCAATCTTGGATTTTCTACGGAGACTCGCGGGAATCAGGCTTCGACGACGGCGAGGATTTCGTTCTCGCCCATCACCAGCAGATCTTCGCCATCGACCTTGATGGTGTTGTTGCCGGAATAGGGACCGAACACCACCTTGTCACCGACCTTGACGGCCAGCGGACGGACTTCGCCGTTGTCCAGCACGCGACCGGTGCCGACAGCGACGACTTCGCCACGGTTCGGTTTCTCGGCAGCGGAACCCGGCAGCACGATGCCACCTGCGGTCTTGGTTTCTTCTTCGCTGCGACGAATCACGACGCGGTCATGCAGAGGACGAAGCTTCATTGTCGATCTCTCCTAGTTTTCTATCGTTTCAGCAACCGATGCCTTCATCGGCCCGTTGGTAAAAGCCGGCATCGCCGGTTGCGGCCCGCAGCGCGGGACCGCAGAAGACAGCCTGTCGTCCGACAGGAACCTTGCGGTGACCGCTAGATGTGGGCGCTCAAGGGCATTTCAAGGGTACCGGAGAAAAATTTTCACTCTGCCGGGCGCAGCGTGGAGGAAAAGCAAGGCGTGCGAAACCAGCCGAACCGGCACCGCGGAGAAGGAGCCCCGATCCCTGGGCAAAGGCCCCAGGATCGGGCTGAGGAAAGGAGCGACTCAGTCGTCCCGGCGCTCGTACTCGCCTTCAATAACGTTGGGCCGGGAGGCATCCGGGCGGGACTGCCCGGAACGGGCGGCCAGATCGTCGAAAAAGGCCCGCTGGCGCAACGCCTGCTCTTCGGCGCGCCGCCGCAGGCGAGCCAGCAACAGGCGACGGGTGAAGGGCAGCAGGCAGGGCACAGCCAGCAGGTCACTGACGAACCCCGGCAGCAGCAGCAGGCCGCCACCGATGGCGATCAGCAACCCTTCGAGCATTTCCTGCTCCGGCAGTTCGCCGCGGGCCAGCCGCTCGCGGGCGCGCCAGGCGGTCGCCACACCGGCAACGCGCAGCACCAGCCCCCCCACCAGCACGCCGAGCACGATCAGCAGCAACGTCGGCAGGACGCCGATCGCCGAGCCGACCTTGATCATCACGGCCAGCTCGAGCAGGGGGAACAGCAGAAACAGCAGTAGAAAAGCACGCATCAATGGTTTTCCCAGGCGGAAGGACGCCTTCCGGTTCCTAGACTAAATGAGTCCATCCCGCAGCCAATTCAAGCGTCGCCCAGCCCAGCGACCGGCCAGACCTCGGCGTGAGCCAGCTGTACCAAAGCCTGGCGCACCATGGCGGGATTGTTACAGGGTGCTGGCAAGGGTAACCAATACAGCGCCTGGCCGATGCGCAGATGGAAACCTTCGCTGTCGATGCCGACCATCTCCGCCGGCTCGTCGACGGGCAGTCCGGCCAGCTCGACATAATGGGCGAGAGCCTCGGCATGGTCGCGGTTCATGTGCGCGATCATACCGGCTTCGACCTCACCGGCGAAGGGGTTGGCCAGTTCCACCCCCTCCAACCAGTGGATCGAACCGAAACCACCGATGAAACGCCAGCGCACCGGCTCCATCACCCAGAAATCGAAGTCGTGGGCACGATGATAGTTGCGCGCGGCCGGGAAATAGCGGTAGTAGCGGGCGGCGGCAGCTTCGATCTGCACTTCGTCCAGCAACTGCCGGGCTTCGGCCACGAGCGTCAGGCGTCCGGTGGCCTGCACGTCGAGCGCCCCTCGCTCGCCGACCAGCAGCGAGCACTTGCCGTCGGCCTGGAGATTGCGGGTGTGCTGGGCGATCCGGCTGATCAGGATCAGCGGGCGGCCCGTCGCATCCAGGCAGTAGGGCACCGCCGATCCGAAAGGGAAGCCAGGGAGGCTCTGGGACAGGGTTGCTAGCGCTCCGCGGTACTCTTTGAGTAATAATTGCCGGGCATCCTTTAGGTCCTTCACCTTCACGCTCACCTTAATGACTCCTCGCCGAAGATCCGCCGTAGTGGACAGGTGCCCAGCATAACGACTAATGGCACCGGCAAGGCAACAGTGAATCCATCCCAAATGAGGGATAGCAGATGCAACTGAACGACAAGACCATCATCATCACCGGGGGTTGTCAGGGGTTGGGACGGGCCATGGCCGAATATCTGGCGGCGAAGGGCGCAAGGCTGGCACTGGTCGATCTCAGCCCGGAAAAACTCGATGCCGCCGTGGCGGCCTGTCGGGCAGCCGGCGGCGAGGCACGGGCCTATCTGTGCAATATCGCCAACGAGGAGCAGGTCATGCAGATGGTCGGCCAGGTGGCGAAGGATTTCGGGGCGATCAACGGCCTGGTGAACAACGCCGGCATCCTTCGCGACGGCCTGACCGTCAAGGTCAAGGATGGCGAACTAAGTACGCTGAGCCTGGCCCAGTGGCAGGCGGTGATCGACGTCAACCTGACCGGCGTATTCCTCTGCACGCGGGAAGTGGCGGCGAAGATGATCGAACTGGGCAACCGTGGCGCAATCGTCAACATCTCATCCATTTCCCGGGCCGGCAACATGGGTCAGGCCAACTACTCGGCAGCCAAGGCCGGGGTGGCGGCCGACACCGTGGTCTGGGCCAAGGAACTGGCCCGCTATGGCATCCGCGTCGCAGCCATCGCCCCTGGCTTCATCGAAACCGAGATGACCGCCAGCATGCGCCCCGAGGCGCTGGACAAGATGACGGCCGGCATTCCGCTCAAACGCATGGGCAAGCCTGCGGAAATCGCCCATGCCGCGACGTTCATCTTCGAGAACGACTATTTTACCGGCCGCATTCTCGAACTGGATGGCGGACTGCGCCTGTAGAATGGCAGGCTCCTGGCAGAGCCCCGGAGCCGTTCCCCCGATGCCTCCCACCAACGTACCCAGCCACCCCCTCGAATCCGCCCCGGAGCACGCCGCCGAGCGCCGGCAGGCCCTGTACCAAACCCTGGCCCAGGTGCCGGCCGGCCAAGTGGTGGGCTACGGACAACTGGCCAAACTGTCCGGACTCGGCCGGGCCGCCCGCTGGGTCGGCCGCATCCTCGCGCAATTGCCGGCAGACACCGGCCTGCCCTGGCACCGCGTGGTCGCCGCCGATGGCCGCCTCAGTCTGCCGGCGGGCAGCCCCGCCGGTGACGAGCAGCGCGCCCGCCTGCGCGCGGAGGGGCTGACCGTTCGCGACAATCGCGTGGATATTGGCCGGCACGGCTGGCGTCCGAATGGCGCTGCGGTTAGAGTGCGCCCTTTGCACGACACCGCGAAGCCCCATGTCCCATAAACCTTGGCGCGATGCCCTCGCCGCCTATGCCAGCCCCGCCACCCTGGCCCTGTTGCTGCTTGGCTTTGCCGCCGGCCTGCCGTACATGCTGGTGTTCTCCACCCTGTCGGTCTGGTTGCGCGAAGCCGGCGTCGCCCGTCAAACCATCGGCTACGCCAGCCTGATCGGCCTGGCCTACGCCTTCAAATGGATATGGGCGCCCCTGCTCGACCAGTGGCGCCTGCCGCTGCTCGGCCGTCTCGGCCGGCGGCGCTCCTGGCTGCTGCTGTCGCAGGCACTGGTCACCTTGGGACTGGCCGGGATGGCCCTGTGCGATCCCCAGCAGAGCCTGCCTTGGCTGATCGCCCTGGCCGTGCTGGTCGCTTTCGCCTCGGCCACCCAGGACATCGCGGTGGACGCCTACCGTCTGGAAATCGCCGAAGGCAGCCGCCAGGCCGCCCTGGCCGCCAGCTACATGGCCGGCTACCGGGTATCCGCCCTGCTCGCCACCGCTGGCGCCCTGTATTTCGCCGACTGGTTCGGCTCCACCAGCGAGTTCTACAAGCCCGCCGCCTGGACCTCCACCTATCTGCTGTTCGCCCTGCTGATGCTGCCCGGCATGAGCACCACCCTGCTGATGCGCGAGCCGTCGGTACCGCTGCAGACCCAGCAAGAGGCGGCGCGTTACAGCTTCAACCACCAGATGCTGTCGATCCTGGTGCTGATCGTGCTGATGGTCTCGGTACCGGCGACCTTCACCCAGCTCTACAACAGCGACATCCTGCTGGTGCTGCAGGGCCGCATGGGCGTGGTCGAGCTGATCGGCGAGGACCGCGCCTTCCTGCGCTTCCTGCTCTACCTCATCCTCACCACCCTGTGCCTGTCGACCATGGGCCGGCGCAGCCTGGCGCCGGTGCTGACTCCGATCAGCGACTTCATCCATCGCTATCGCTGGCAGGCCCTGCTGCTGCTCGGCCTGATCGCCACCTATCGACTGTCGGATACGGTGCTCGGCGTGATGGCCAACGTGTTCTACATCGACCAGGGCTTCAGCAAGGACCAGATTGCCAGCGTCAGCAAGCTGTTCGGCCTGATCATGACCCTGCTCGGTGCCGGCTTCGGCGGCCTGCTGATCGTCCGCTTCGGCATCCTGCCGATCCTCTTCATCGGTGGCGCAGCCTCTGCCGCCACCAACCTGTTGTTCCTCATGCTGACCAGCATGGGGGCCAATCTCGAAATGCTGATAGTGACCATCTCCTGCGACAACTTCAGCTCCGGCCTGGCCACCTCGGCCTTCGTCGCCTACCTGTCGAGCTTGACCAGCCTGAAGTTCTCCGCCACCCAGTACGCCCTGCTCAGCTCGATCATGCTGCTGCTGCCGCGGCTGATCGGCGGCTATTCCGGCGTGCTGGTGGAAAAGCATGGCTACGGCCAGTTCTTCCTGTTCACCGCCTTGCTCGGCGTGCCGACCCTGCTGCTGATTCTCTGGCAGTCGCGGCAGCAGCCGCTCGGCCCCGAGCCCTTGGAAGACGGCGATGCTGTGACCGAACGCTCCTGACCCGTGGCCTGATCGCCAATGCAGTCGCCCCGGCCTGAGCGGAGCGATTGCACAGGCCACGGCGTCCCGAGGCCCTGAGCGGGTCAGTCGCGGAAGTTGTCGAACTGCAGCGGCATGCCCAGCTCCTGGGTACGCAGCAGCGCGATGGCCTCCTGCAGGTCGTCGCGCTTCTTGCCGGTGACGCGCACCTGCTCACCCTGGATCGCCGCCTGCACCTTGAGCTTGGCGTCCTTGATCAGCGCGACGATCTTCTTCGCCAGCTCCTTGTCGACACCTTCGCGCAGGTTCACTTCCTGCTTGACCACCTTGCCCGAGGCGTAGGGGTCCTTGTACTCCAGGCACTGGATATCGATCTTGCGCTTGATCAGGGCCAGCTTGAGAATCTCGATCATCTGCTCGAGCATGAAGTCGGCCTCGGCGGTCAGGGTGACCGTCTTCTCCTTGAACTCAAAGCTGCCTTTGCCGCGCAAATCGTAGCGACGGTCCAGCTCTTTGATCGCATTGTCGATGGCATTGGTGACTTCGTGCTTGTCCAGTTCGGACACCACGTCGAACGAGGGCATGGAATTCCTCCAGTTTAGGGCGCGGCCGGCATCGCGGCGGGCGCCTGGCTTGACGGTTGAAATGACCGCTTATTATAACGGTTCGACCGCGGCGCATCGCCGGGCCGTGCCACCGCGCGCCCCTGCCTTTGCCCACCCCAACCAGCGAGTCCTGCCATGCCCCTCTCCCCGCTCGATGTTCCCCCGTTCCCGATCGGCGAGACGACCTGGCATGTGCTCGGTGCCGGCAGCCTGGGCAGTCTCTGGGCCGTGCGCCTGGCCCGCGCCGGCCTGCCGGTGCGGCTGATCCTGCGCGACCCGCAGCGATTGGCCGCCTACCGGGCCACCGGCGGCCTGCGGCTGGTGGAGGACGGTACGGAACGGCTGTATCCGATCCCGGCCGAAAGCCTCGACGCCACGACGCCAATCCACCGCCTGCTCCTGACCTGCAAAGCCTATGATGCAGCACCGGCGGCCGAGCGCCTGGCGCCACGCCTGGGAGCAGGCGCCGAACTCGTCCTGCTACAGAACGGACTCGGCAGCCAGGACGCGGTGGCCGCCCGCTTGCCGGGACGCCGCTGCCTACTCGCCTCGACCACCGAGGGCGCCTTCCGCGACGGTGACTTCCGGGTGGTGTTCGCCGGCCGCGGACATACCTGGCTCGGCGATGCGGGCCGACCGCCGGTCTGGCTGGACGAGCTGGCCGCGGCCGGTATCCCCCATGCCTGGAGCGAGGAGATCCACAGTCGGGTGTGGCGCAAACTCGCCCTCAACTGCGCGATCAACCCGCTCAGCGTTCTGCACGACTGCCGCAATGGCGGCCTGCGGGAGCATGCCCGGGAAGTCGCCGCGCTCTGTACCGAGCTGGCCGAACTGCTGCGCGGCTGCGGGCAGCCAGCTGCCGCCGAGGGACTGCGGGAAGAGGTCGAACGAGTGATCCAGGCCACCGCGGCGAACTATTCGTCGATGCACCAGGACGTGGCCCGTGGCCGGCGCAGCGAGATCGCCTACCTGCTCGGCCACGCCTGCCGCGAGGCCAGCCGACGGAAGCTGCGCCTGCCCCGCCTGGAGGCACTGCAGCAGCGTCTGCAGCGGCATCTGGCCGAGCGTGGATTGCCGGTCGACTGAAGCCCGCGCTAACCTGCCCGCTCCCTCCCCTGCCGCGTGGTGCCCATGGGTCTGCGTCAGCGCCTCGAAAACCTGCCGGTCGGCCGCAAGCTCCTGGCGGCCCTGATAGTCCTGCTCGCCACCGTGCTGCTGCTGGCCAACCTGGCCTTCATCAGCGCCGCCTACTGGATCTCCCAGCAGAGCATGACGCCTCAGGCACTGGGCGCCCTCGGCCAGTTGATCGCCAGCCCGCCACTCGCCCGCCAGGCCCTCGCCTCTCCGGAAGCGGCCCGGGAGGTGTTGCAGCGCCTGGAGCCCTACGCTCCGCTGCGCAGCGCCGCCCTCTATGGCAGCGACGGACGGCTGCTCGCCCAACTGCAGAGGCACGACGCCCTGGACCTGCCGAAACACGCCGATAAGCTGCCCGCCTGGCGGCTGCTCGAATTCAGGGCCACCCAACTCATCGAGCTACCGCAGCCGGGGCAGCCCCCCGGCCATCTGCTGCTGGTCGCTTCCAGCGAGCTGCCGGTGGCCTTCTACACCGGCACCCTCAGCGCTAGCCTGCTGATCCTTGCGTTCAGCGTGCTGCTCTGGATGTTGGTCGCCCGGCAGATCCGCCGGCTGATCACCCGGCCGATCCGCAAGCTGGAGGAGCTTTCGCGCCGGGTCACCCTCGAGGAGAACTACTCGCTGCGTGCCCAGCGCGGCAACCAGGACGAGATCGGCAGTCTGGCCGATGCCTTCAACACCATGCTGTCGCGCATCGAGGCCCGCGAGCAGCAGCTCAAACGCGCCCGCGACGACGCCCAGAGCGCCTTCGACCAGGCGCAGAGCCTGACCGAGGAAACCCGCCGCTTCAATCGCAAGCTGGAGCTGGAAGTCCAGGTACGCAGCAAGATCGAGAAGAAGCTCACCGGCTTCCAGAACTATCTCAACAGCATCATCGACTCCATGCCCTCGGCGCTGATCGCCCTCGACGAGCAGCTCTACGTCACCCAGTGGAACCAGGAGGCCAGCAGCCTGTCCGGCACCTCCCTGCACGAAGCCCTGAACCAGCCGATCTTCCTCGCCTTCCCGCCGCTGCAGCCGTTCCTCGATCAGCTCAGGCACACTGCCGAACAGCACCGGGTGGAGAAGATCGAGCGCGTCACCTGGCCGCGCAACGACGAGCCCCGCCACTACGCGCTGACCTTCTATCCGCTGATGGGCGGCGGCGGGCGCGGCGTGGTGATCCGCATCGACGACATCACCCAGCGCCTGTCCATGGAGGAGCTGATGGTGCAGTCGGAGAAGATGCTCTCGGTCGGCGGCCTCGCCGCCGGCATGGCCCATGAGATCAACAATCCCCTGGGAGCCATCCTGCACAACGTGCAGAACATTCGTCGGCGCCTCTCGCCGGAGCTGCCGAAAAACCTCGAACAGGCCGAGGAATGCGGCATCGCCCTGGCGACGGTGAACGACTACCTGTCCCGGCGCGAGGTGCCGCAACTGCTCGATGGCATCCAGCAAGCCGGCACCCGCGCGGCGAAGATCGTCAGCCACATGCTCAGCTTCAGCCGGCGCAGCGACCGGCAACTGGCCCCCAGCCTGCTGCCGCCGCTGATCGACCAGGCGCTGGAAATCGCCGGCAACGACTTCGCCGCAGCGGAAGGCTTCGACTTCCGGAACATCCGCATCCAGCGCGACTTCGATCCGAACCTCGGCCCGGCACTGGTCATCGCCAACGAACTGGAGCAGGTGTTGCTCAACCTGCTGAAGAACGCCGCCCAATCCATCCACCAGCGCCAGAACGGCCTGCCCGGGCGCATCATCCTGCGAACCCATCCCAATCCGCCCTGGGCGGAGATCATCGTCGAGGACAACGGGGTCGGCATTCCCGAAAACGTGCGCAAGCGCATCTTCGAGCCCTTCTTCACCACCAAGGAAGTCGGCCAGGGCACCGGCCTCGGCCTGTCGGTGTCCTATTTCATCATCACCAACAACCACAAGGGACGGATGGAGGTGCAGTCGCGGCCGGGCCAGGGCAGCAGCTTCACCCTGCGCCTGCAGCTGGCCGAAACCCCGGAAGGCGCCGAACTCTGACCCATTTTCTGCAAGGTACGGACAGTCATGGGCAACCGACTCTCGAAGATCTACACGCGCACCGGCGATGCCGGCGAAACCGGCCTGGCCGACGGCCGCCGGGTAGCCAAGGACCATCCCCGGGTGGAAGCCATGGGCGAGGTAGACAGTCTGAACAGCCAGCTCGGCCTGCTGCTCGCCGATCTGGACGAGCAGCAGGAGCGCTGGCCCGGGCTCGCCGAACTGGGCGAAATCCTGGCACCCTGCCAGCACCGCCTGTTCGATCTCGGCGGCGAACTGGCGATGCCCGCCTACCAGGCTCTCGAAGCGGGCGAGATCGTCCGCCTCGAGGCGGCCATCGACCGCTGGAACGCGGAACTGGGGCCCCTGCGGGACTTCATCCTGCCCGGCGGCTCGCGGTTGATCGCCCAGGCCCATGTCTGCCGTAGTCAGGCACGTAGCGCCGAGCGGCGCTGCCAGCAGCTGAACGCCCTCGAAGCGCTGCGCCCGGAACTCCTCGCCTACCTCAACCGGCTCTCCGACCTGCTGTTCGTCGCCGCACGGCTGATCGCCCGCCGCCAAGGCCGGGCGGAAATCCTCTGGCAGGCCGCCAGCCCGACGGGCTGATCAGTCTGGCCAGAACCCGCGGATGCCGGCGATGCCCTGGGCGCCGGCCTGCCAGGCGCGTGCCAGATCCTGGCTGGCGAGCCCGCCGAGCAGGAATGCCGGGCGATCGAATCCCTGCAGCAGCTCGGCGGCCTGTTCCCACCCGAGGGGGCGGGCCTCGGGATGGCTGCGGGTGGCCTCGACCGGCGACAGGGTGATGAAGTCCACGCCTATCTGGGCAGCCAGGGCCAGCTCCTCGGCATCGTGGCAGGAGGCCGCCAGCCAGCGCTCGGCCGGGAAGGGCCGGCCCTTGGCGGCATAGTCGCGCAATTGCCGGGCGGTCAGGTGCCAGCCAGCCGCCGGGAAATCGCCGAGCCACTCCAGCGGCCCCTTGAGCATCAGCTGTGCCCGTCCGGCGCAGAGTCCCTGCACATCGACCGCCAGATCGCGGTACTCGGGATCGTACATGTTCGGCGCGCGCAGCTGGACCAGACGGATACCGCCGTCCAAGGCAGCCCGCAGGCCCTGCAGCAGCGCCTGCGAAGAGAGACTGTCCGGCGTGATCAGGTAGCGCTCGGGCAGTCGGGCAGCGGCGATGATCGGATAATTGGCGGCGGGAAACTCATACTCCGGCAACTGCCGCGGAGCGACCCAGGCCAGCGCCTGACCTTCGGCGCCGTGGGGCTCGCCGGCGAAGGCGCCGACCTCCCAGACATCCAGCAGCACGCGCTGGTCGGGGTAGTCGTGGCGTATCTGGATCAGCGGCCGGGCAGCAGTCACGCGGATGCCCAGCTCCTCCTCCAGCTCGCGGGCCAGGGCGGCCTCGACCGCCTCGCCCGCCTCGACCTTGCCGCCGGGGAACTCCCAGAGGCCGCCCTGATGCTTGTCCTCGGGTCGCCTGGCGATCAGCACCCGACCATCGGCGCCGCGGATCACCGCCGCCGCGACATGCACACGCTTCATTCGATCGTCTCCGCTTCCTGCAGGGCCGCCTGGTACCAACGCTGGAAGGCCGGCCACTGGTAGAGGGTTTCCACATAGGCCGCTGCCGGCTCTGGCAGGGCCACCGCATAGCCGCGCAGACGTGCCGCCACCGGCGCGTAGAAGGCGTCGGCGATGCCGGCATGGCCGAACAGGAAGGCACCGTCCGCACCGAAGCGCTGCCGGCAATCGGCCCAGAGCGCGCAGATGCGGCCGATATCCTCCTGCACGGCCGCCGGCAGCGCCTGTGCCAGCGGTTTCGGCTGGCGCCGGAGGTCCATCGGCAGGTGGCTGCGCAGCGCGGCAAAGCCGCTGTGCATCTCGGCACACACCGAGCGCGCCACGGCTCGCGCGTATTCGCCGCGTGGCCAGAGATGGCACTCACTATAGGTTTCAGCCAGATACTCGGCGATTGCCAGAGAGTCCCAGATCGGCCCCTCCTCGGTCAGCAGCACCGGCACCTTGCCGGTCGGCGAATGACTCAGCAGGCGGGCGCGACTCGCCTGCTGATACAGGGGAATCCGCACTTCCGTATAGGGCTCCTCGGTCAGCTCCAGCACCAAGGCGGCGCGCATTGACCAAGAGGAGTAGTTCTTGTTGCCGATGATCAGGGTCAGGGACATGACAGTCTCCTTGGCTGTGGGCCGCTCGCGGCACAAGAGCCGCTGGGAGCCCGCAGCCGGTGGCGCGAGGCGGCGCTTACGTCCGGTACTCGGCGTTGATCTTCACGTACTCGTGAGACAGGTCGGTGGTCCAGATGGTTTCGCTGCAGTCGCCCCGACCCAGCTCGATGCGGATGCCGATTTCCGCCTCGGCCATCACCGCGGCGCCCTGCTCCTCGGTGTAGGTCGGTGCGCGGCCACCCTGCCTGGCGATGCAGACCTCGCCGAGGAAGACGTCGATCCGACTCACGTCGAGCTGCGGCACACCGGCGCGGCCAACGGCAGCAAGGATGCGTCCCCAGTTCGGGTCGGAGGCGAACAGCGCGGTCTTGATCAGCGGCGAGTGGGCCACTGCATAACCGACGTCCAGGCACTCCTGGTGAGTGGCACCGCCGTTGACCTGCACGGTGACGAACTTGGTCGCGCCCTCGCCGTCGCGGACGATGGCCTGGGCCACCTCCATGCTCACCTCGAACACCGCCTGCTTCAACTTGGCGAACAGCTCGCCCTGGGCCTCGCGGATTTCCGGCAGCGCCGCCTGACCGGTGGCAACCAGCATGCAGCAGTCGTTGGTAGAGGTGTCGCCATCGATGGTGATACGGTTGAACGACTTGTTCGCCGCGTCGCGCAACAGGTCCTGCAGCACCGGCTGGGCGACCCTGGCGTCGGTGGCGATGTAGCCGAGCATAGTGGCCATGTTCGGGCGAATCATCCCGGCGCCTTTGGAGATGCCGGTGACGGTGACGGTCACCCCCTCATGCACGAACTGCCGGCTGGCGCCCTTGGGCAGGGTGTCGGTGGTCATGATGCCTTCGGCGGCGACCGCCCAGTTGTCGGCCTTGAGATCGGCCAGGGCGGCCGGCAGCGCGGCCTCGATCTTCTCCACCGGCAGGGGTTCACCGATCACCCCGGTGGAAAACGGCAGCACCGCCGCCTCCGCCACGCCAGCCAGCTCGGCCAGCCGCTGGCAGGTGCGCGCGGCCGCCTGAAGGCCCGGCTCGCCGGTGCCGGCATTGGCGTTGCCGGTATTGGTCAGCAGGTAGCGCACGGGACCCTGCACGCGCTGCTTGGCGAGGATCACCGGTGCCGCGCAGAAGGCATTGAGGGTGAACACCCCGGCAACCGTGGAGCCTTCGGCGCAGCGCATCACCACCACATCCTTGCGCCCGGGGCGCTTGATGCCGGCGGAGGCGATGCCGAGTTCGAAACCGGGGACCGGGTGCAGGGTGGGCAGAGGGCCAAGACCGACAGCCATGAAGGGCTCCTTCGTAGGGGTTCTGTTGAGTGAGCGTACCAGGGGTACGAAAAACGGCTGGAAAAACGCCGCGACCGATTCGACCGGTCGCGGCGTTGCGGATGCAGCTTTGCGCATACCGAACCTGCTGCGCCGAAACGCAGCCGGACAACGTTAGTTGAGCTGCCCGTGGCAGTGCTTGTACTTCTTGCCGGAACCGCAGGGGCAGGGCTCGTTGCGCCCGATCTTCGGCTCGGGGCGCGCCGGCACAGACTCCTCGACAACCTCGAGATCGCCGTCCTCCGTCTGCGGCGCCAAGGCCGAAGCCGCAGCATGCTGGAACTGCATGCGCCGGGCCAGGGCCTCGGCCTCGCGGCGCAGACGCTCCTCCTCCTCGGCCGGATCCTCGCGGCGAACCTGCACATGGGAGAGCACGCGGATGGCATCGCGCTTGATCGACTCGAGCAGGGTCTGGAACAGCTCGAAGGACTCGCGCTTGTATTCCTGCTTGGGATTCTTCTGCGCGTAACCGCGCAGGTGGATGCCGTGGCGCAGGTGATCCATGGTCGACAGGTGATCCTTCCACAGGTCGTCCAGCACGCGCAGCAGGATCTGCTTCTCGAAGGTGCGCAGGGCTTCGGCACCGGCGATCTCTTCCTTCTCCCGGTAAGCCGCCAGCAGCGCCTCGAGGAGGCGCTCGCGCAGCGTTTCCTCGTGGAGCCTGTCGTCCTCGTCGAGCCACTGCTGCAGCGGCAACTGCACACCGAAGTCGCCCTGCAGGGTAGCCTCCAGGCCGGCGATGTCCCACTGCTCGGGCAGCGACTGCGGCGGGATGTGCTGGTCGATGGCGGCACCCAGCACTTCCTGGCGGAATTCGGCGATGGTTTCGCCGAGATCCTCGGCCACCAGCAGGCTATTGCGCATGTGGTAGATCACCTTGCGCTGCTCGTTGGCCACGTCGTCGAATTCGAGCAGTTGCTTGCGCATGTCGAAGTTGCGGCCCTCGACCTTGCGCTGGGCCTTCTCGATGGCATTGGTCACCATGCGGTGCTCGATGGCCTCGCCGGCCTGCATGCCAAGCGCCTTCATGAAGTTCTTCACCCGGTCGGAGGCGAAGATGCGCATCAGATTGTCTTCCAGAGACAGGTAGAAGCGGCTCGAGCCCGGATCGCCCTGACGGCCGGCGCGGCCGCGCAGCTGGTTGTCGATGCGCCGGGACTCGTGACGCTCGGAGGCGATCACATGCAGGCCACCGGCCTCGATCACCTGCTGGTGGCGCTTCTGCCAGTCGGCCTTGATCTGCGCGACCTGCTCTTCGGTCGGGTTGTCGAGCGCGACGACCTCGACCTCCCAGTTGCCGCCGAGGAGGATGTCGGTACCCCGACCGGCCATGTTGGTGGCAATGGTCACCGCCCCTGGACGACCGGCCTGGGCGATGATCTCGGCTTCCTTCTCGTGATACTTGGCGTTGAGCACCTGGTGCGCAATACCTTCCTTGTTCAGCAACAAGGAAACGTATTCGGAACTCTCGATCGAAGCGGTCCCCACCAGGATCGGCCGGCCCTGGGCCTGGCACTCCTTGATGTCGGCGATGATCGCCACGTACTTCTCTTCCTGGGTCAGGTAGACCAAGTCGTTGAAGTCCTTGCGGGCGATCGGCCGGTGGGTCGGGATCACCACCACGTCGAGACCGTAGATCTGACGGAACTCGAAAGCCTCGGTGTCGGCGGTGCCGGTCATGCCGGCGAGCTTGTGGTAGAGGCGGAAGTAGTTCTGGAAGGTGGTCGAGGCCAGCGTCTGGCTTTCCGCCTGGATCGGCAACCCCTCTTTGGCCTCGATAGCCTGGTGCAGGCCCTCGGAAAGGCGGCGGCCCGGCATGGTCCGGCCGGTGTGCTCGTCGATCAGCAGCACCTGGTTGCCCTGCACGATGTATTCGACGTTGCGATGGAACAGGACGTGCGCACGCAGACCGGCATAGACGTGAGTCAGCAACGGCAGGTTGTGGGCGGAGTAGAGGTTGTCGCCCTCGGGCAGCAGGCCTGCACGGGCCAGCAGCTCCTCGATGAACTGGTGGCCCTGCTCGTTCAGCTCGATCTGCCGGGTCTTCTCGTCGACGCTGTAGTGCCCTTCCTGGGTGACCACGCCCTCTTCTTCCTCGATATGACGCTTCAGCTGCGGAATCAAGGCATTGATCTGCAGGTACAGCTGGGAGCTGTCCTCGGCCTGGCCGGAGATGATCAGCGGCGTGCGCGCCTCGTCGATCAGGATGGAGTCGACCTCGTCGATCACCGCATAGTTGAGCTCGCGCTGGAACTTGTCCTCCAGGCTGAAGGCCATGTTGTCGCGCAGGTAGTCGAAACCGAATTCGTTATTGGTGCCGTAGGTGATGTCGGCAGCGTAGGCAGCGCGCTTTTCTTCCGGCGGCTGGAAAGGGGTGACCACGCCGACGGAAAGCCCGAGGAACTCGTACAGAGGACGCATCCAGTTGGCGTCACGGCGGGCCAGGTAGTCGTTCACCGTCACCACATGCACGCCCTTGCCGGCCAGGGCATTGAGGTAGACGGCCAGGGTCGCCACCAGGGTCTTGCCTTCACCGGTGCGCATCTCGGCGATCTTGCCTTCGTGCAGGACCATGGCACCGATCAGCTGCACATCGAAGTGGCGCATGCCCATCACTCGCTTGCCTGCTTCGCGGGCAACGGCGAAGGCCTCCGGCAACAGCTGGTCGAGGGTTTCGCCCTTGCCGAGACGCTCCCTGAACTCCTCGGTTCTGGTGCGCAGCTGCTCGTCCGTCAGCGCCACCATCTGCTCTTCGAGGGCATTGATCGCCCGCACGGCTCGACGCATGCGCTTGACTTCACGATCGTTCTTGCTTCCAAAGAGCACTCTCAACAAAGGCGCAAACATATCGACAGGTTCTTCCTCACATATGAATGGAGGGCGGGCACGAAGCCGACCCGGCAGCCAAAAACGGCCGCGATGGGAAAAGGGCATTCTACCCGCAAATCCGCTTGGCAAGAAAAGCGGCATCCTGCACCAGGAGCTGCTAACGCACCGAAAATACCAAGGGTCGCCTACTTGTAAACACCATCGCCCTCCCGAGGGCAGCCCCAAGGGGAGTATGGCTTCTGCTACCATGCGTGCCCGCACTCCCAGGCCAACCGCCATGACCTTTCGTCCCCTGCCGGCCCGAGCCCCTGCCGCGTTGTTGCGCGAGGCCAAGCCACTCAAGTCGCTATTCAGTCAGGCACAGCAACTGGCCCAGCTGCAGAGCCTGCTGGAGAGCCAGTTGCAACCCGCCGCGCGCGGACATTGCCATGTGGCCTCATGGCGCGAGGGCTGCCTGCTGCTGATCATCACCGACGGCCAGTGGGCCACCCGGCTGCGCTACCAGCAACGCCGCCTGCAACGTCAACTACAAGCCCTGGACGCCTTCACGGGGCTGACCAGGATCCTTTTCAAGGTGCAGCCCCCAATGCCGACAGGCGGCTTGCCCAGCCGCACCGCCACGCTGTCCCCAGCAGCTGCCGACAGCATCCAGACCACCGCCCTGGGCATTGACGACCCCAAGCTCCGCGAAGCGCTGGAGCGATTGGCCCGACATACCCAGCCCAAGTAGCCGAAAAAGAAGGCTATGTCTGAGTTAGCTGTTGCAGCAGGCTAGGGTCTGTTGACGTTTCACATAGGGAGCCATAGAAACCCACAGGCCATGTGGCTACCATGCTCTCGTAATTTCGCTTCAGCTTGTCGTAGCGGAACGCCACGGCGCGGTAATGTTTCAGCCGCGCAAAGGCGTTCTCGACCAGATGCCGGTAGCGATACAGCACCCGGTCCAGATCGCCATTGCCCTTGAGCGAGTTGCGCTTTCGGGGAATGACCGCCCGTGCGCCCTGCGCCTCGATCTGTTCGCGAATGCGCTCGCTGTCATGGCCCTTGTCGGCCATGATCGCCTCGGCAGAGGGCAACTGCGCAATCAACTCGGGGGCCGAAGTGCAGTCGTTGACGTTGCCCCCGGTGATCTCGAAAGCCACCGGCAAGCCATGCGCATCGACGGCCAGATGGATCTTGCTCGTGAGTCCCGCGCGGCTTTTGCCGATGGCCTCGGACTGATCGCTGGCGGCACCGCTACTGTGCTGATGGGCCTTCACGTAGGTGCCATCG
>Ga0209575_10000311_pt1 | contig 40280 bp, 25 predicted proteins | sample Medcelwee11metaG_FD_187172 | JGI IMG/M metagenome (GOLD analysis project Ga0209575, IMG submission 187172) | Freshwater pond sediment microbial communities from the University of Edinburgh, under environmental carbon perturbations - Medium... | ecosystem: Environmental > Aquatic > Freshwater >...
AGCCGCGTCTCCCCCAGTACCTTCCCCCCCTCTCCCAGGTACACCCGCCGAATCACCCGGTTCCATGCGTCGTATTCCGTGCGCTCCTCCAGCACCCCGTCCACGCTCGGCGACGGGGCCCCCGTCTCTCCCAGCATCACCCGAGAGACCACCCGCCCGTGATCGTCGTGGGACATGCGCACCCCGAACGCCAGGTCCCTCGTGTCCCGGGCCGGCCCTCCGGCCGCGTCCCGATACCGCTGTTCCACGCGGCGGCCGCGGTCGTCGTAGGTGGCCTCGAGCCTCGCATAGCCGTCGGCACTCACCCGTAGCGCACCGTCGACTCCTTCGTAGGAGAGCTCCACGATGTCCCCCCGCTCGTCGTGACGGAACGCGCGCCTCGCATACCCGTAGCGGTTCAACACCGCTCGACCGTCCAACCCGAAGTAGCTCGTCGAAAGAAGATTGCCCAGCTCGTCGTACGTCGAACGCCACGAAGCCACACCGTCCCGGTGCAACGTCGGCTGCGCTCCGCCATCGAAATAGGAGACTTGCACGAGGTGCCCCGCGTCATCGTGCTGCGCCCGCCACGACGCATACCCGTCGCGGTGCTCGCAAGGTTTCCCGCTCTCGTCGACGAACCGCTGCTCTACCCGATACCCTCTTAGATCGTATTCGGCGCGCCACATCGTGCACCCGTCCCGGTGCCGGACAGGGCGCCCCGACGCGTCGAAGTAGGACTCCTCCACGGGCCGACCCACCTCGTCCATGACATTCTTGCGCGTGACATACCCCTCGCGATGCGAGTCGGGCTGCCCGTCGGGGCCCAAACAAGTCCAGGCGACGACCGCCCCCGCGTCATCGTACGTGGCACGCCAGCCGCCGCACCCGTCCCGCCCCCGCACCGCCGCCCCCGTGCGGTCGAACCTGCGCTCCGCGCGATGATTCCCACGTTCGTCCGACTCCCACACCCTCCTCGCCACCCCATGACGGTCGTCCACCAGAGCCCCTGCCCCGTCGAGGTGCACGCGCTCCAGCAGGGTCCCGTCTCCGTCGTAGCGGAACGTGACGGTGGTAACCCCGTCCTCGTCCGGGGTCGGCTGGCCCGACGCGTCCAGGAACGATACCCGCGTAACGAGCCCTCGATCGTCCGTCTCGGTGGACTCACCGAAGACCTTGCGCGCGTTGCGGCGCGGCGCGCCGCGGTCGTTGAGGTAGCTCTTCACCTTGGGGAACCCGCGATCGTCGAAGGAGACGCGATAGGTCGACACCTCGGAGCCGTCGAGGGAGATTCGGTAGTTGCTGCGGTCCACCACAGTGGCGTGAAGGGTCGCTCCGTCCCACACGAAGCGGTGTCGCTGTCGCAGGGTCCCGTCGGCACGATGGTGCAGGCGCTCGAGCAGATCGCCCGCCTCGGTGTAGACGAGGTCCCAGCTGGCGTCCCCGTCCTCGTTCTCGACGAGCCTTCCAAGCCCATTGAAGCGCTCGGCGCGAAGGGTCCTGTCCCCGCGGCGCGTGACCCGGCACGAGCTGGATCGCCCGAGCGTGTCTACCATCTCACCAACCCCGACCCACGCCCCCCGATGCTCCACACACACACCATACAGCGCAGTCCTGGGCTGCGAGCGAGACCACACTGCCACCCCCGCACCGCTGGCCCCCACCGCCAAAGTCAGAGACAAAGCAAGGAAACCGCTCGCCGCCGGGTGCTGCCTTGCGACAGATAGCGCACGCGAAAGGGCCCCCCGCGGACGCGCGACGGTGGGACGCTCTGCCGCCACCGCCCTCAAGTCCTGCGCAAGCGCCCGGGCCGTCGCATAACGGTCCGAGGGCCGCTTGGCCGTCGCCCGGTCGATCACCGCCTCCAGCGACGCAGGGGCCGAGGGCACCTTCGATCGCAGCGGGGACGCCTGTCCCCCGAGCACCTGCTGCACAATGCGTCCTTCGTTGTCCCCGTCGAACATGCGCTCACCGGTCAGCACCTCGAAGAGGGTGGCCCCAAGGGCATAGACGTCGGCGCGCCCGTCCACCGTGCCGCGGTGCGGGTCCATCTGCTCCGGCGCCATGTAGCGCAGTGTCCCCGCCAGGCCCGCTCCGGACCGGGTCATCGTGGCCGTTTCATCGACGTAGCGCGCGGAGCCCAGGTCCATGACCACCATGCGCGAAGCGTCGAGGGTCAGCATCAGATTGCCAGGCTTCACGTCGCGGTGCACCGTGCCTCGCTCGTGCAAGTGGTGCAGGCCCTCCGCGGCATCGGCGAAGAGCTCCGCGATGCGCAGCGCCAGGGCGCGCCCGGTAGGTTCCGAATCCCCGATCGGGTCCGCCCCGGGCTCGTCGACGGCGCCAGGCTTCTGGATCCGGCGGGCCAGCCGGACGGCTGCGGGGAGGTGGCTTTCCCGCAGGAGGTGCCCGTCCCTCCGCCAGGCGGCCAGCACGCGCCCCACGCGCCCGAGGTCTGCCCCGTCCACGAACTCCATCGCGTAAAATTGCCGCCCCTGGTCCACCCCCGCGGTCAGCACCTTGACCACGTTCGGGTGGTCACATCGGGCAAGTACGGCTATTTCTCGCTGGAAACGTCGCCGCTGCAGGCTCGTGGCCACCATGGACGGTTCGAGCACCTTGAGGGCGACCGTCCGCCCCATGGACCGTTGTCGCGCAGAGAACACCACGCCCGTGGCGCCCCGGCCAAGGGGCTCGAGCACCTCGAAGTCGCCAACAACCACGCCGCGAACCACGGGCTCCGCCACGAGCTGGCCCGGACCGCGGTCCTCCGCTCGCGTGCGGTCGAGCAGGTCCCTCATCCCCTCCTGGGTGTCAATGCCGGAGAAGGTGTCACCGGACGCGTAGTCCAGGTAGTCGACGCGCCGCACCTCCTCCACGAGCCCGTGCGCGATCGTCCGCGTGCGAAGGAGCGTGCGATTCAGGAATCCCACCTGCTCGCGCCCCAGGTCGTCCTCGCGCACGACGACGAGAGGGTGAATCGATATCACCTTGTCTGCGTTGCGGAAGTACAGCTGGGTAGGGTCGAGTCCCGAGGCATCGTGGTCGGTGGGACTACCCTGCAAACTCGAGAGGTCTTGCCAGAAGAGCGCCGGTCGGCCCGAAGCACTTTCTGCCTCCCATTGCTCCTTCCCGGTTCCCGGTTCCCGGCTCACCAGTTCTCCTGGCCCTCCGCCTTGCCGGCCCAAGGATTGCACCCTTCCCATCCGCATCCCGTCGAAGAGGGCCCCGGAGGCGAGCACGTCGAGCATCGCATCGAGCAGCAAGGGGAAGAAGGTATCGCAATAGCTGTCCGAACGCTGGGCGCCATGGCCGATCACCTCGTTGCGGTAGGCGGTAATCAGCTCGAAGAAGCCGAGCAGGCCTCCCTGGGCTGCGCGCCGGGCGACCTCGCGATTCAGAACACCCGCCTCGACGACCGCCTCCGAGAACCGCAGGACCCCCTCCCACTGCGCAGGACGTCTTCCCATCTCTCGGGCCCTGCGCACGAGCGGGACGCTTTCCGCGCCGGGCACGGATTCGAGCTCCTGGTTGGTCGCGCGCAGCAGCTCGCACCACTGTCCGAGGGACGGCAGCTTGAGGCAGACCAGGCGACGCGCCACCTTGCCTTCGGGCTCCATCGCGTGCTCGAGAAACAGACGAATGCGCAAGGCGGCGGCGAGCTTGAGGGTGGCTTCCCCGAGGTAGTAGGCGCAGTTGTGGCGCTCCACCGCGGACTTGCCGTCGAGGGTGCGACGAATCAGCTGGGCGAGGGGCAGCGGAGCTTGTGCGATGGCCGCGAGGGCGCGGTCGTGCAGGAGCTCAGGGGAGGTCGGTGGGTCCGTCACGGCGGTAGGTGGGAAGAAGTGTCGCGCCGCCGGGTCGCAAAGACAACCCAAGAGCCCCTTCGGAGAAGAAAACCACAGAGCGCACCGAAGGCACAGAAGGGAGAAGGGGCCTTCGGTTCTGGGCTCTTTTCGCTTGCCGTGGTTTCCCCGTCGAGGCTCGATTGCGCACATCCGTACAAGCAACCAAACCCTTCTGCGGTCTCTGTGCCTTCTGTGGTTTCTCTCCCCGAGGGAGTCAGTCCTTCTTGCCGGCCTTCTTCACGGTCGCGACGGCTTGCGAGGCGGACTCGGTTGCGCACATCCGTACAAGCAACCAAACCCTTCTGCGGTCTCTGTGCCTTCCGTGGTTCCTCTTCCGGGGCGAGGTCAGCCCTTCTTGCCGGCCTTCTTCACGGTCGCGACGGCTTGCGAGGCGGACTCGGTTGCGCACATCCGTACAAGCAACCAAACCCTTCTGCGGTCTCTGTGCCTTCTGTGGTTCCTCTTCCGGGGCGAGGTCAGCCCTTCTTGCCGGCCTTCTTCACGGTCGCGACGGCTTGCGAGGCGGACTGCAACACGCTGCGCACCCCGGGGATCGGGACCAGGTCGGCGGCAAGCTGCAGCACCTTGGACGTGTCGCCGTCCTTGAGCGCCGCGACGCCTTCGAGGGCGAGCTTCACCTGCGCCACCCCGGGGATCGCGTCCAAGATCCCCAACAGTCCTCCGGTAGCCTTCTCCTCGGCTGCCGCCGCGGCGCCCCCGGTGAGCCGCTGCATGGCCTCGGGGCTCAGGGTACCATCAGGGTTCGCGGCCGCCTTCGCGTTCTTGCACGCGTCCGGACCCACCATTGTGTCAGGCGGCAGCGCCTCGCCACGCGCGCACTTCTCCAGATCGGCCTTGTACTTGTCGCCGGTCTTGGCGATGAGCTCGCTCGCGCTCAGGGCTTTGGTGGCGGATGCGGCCTGCGCGAACATCGAGTCGAGCTGCGCCTTGTACTTGGCCTCGTACTCGGCATCCCCGAAGGTCTTTCGCATCTGCTCCTCGTAGAGCTTTTGCGAGGCGGACACGTTCTGCTCGAAGTGGTCCACGTACTTCTTCGCATGGTCCACGGAGGCCTCGCCCTTCAGCGGAAGCGCGCCGAGCCCCGCCTTCGAGACGTCCTCGATGAGCTTGGGGTCGGCCTTGTCGTTCACCACCGCTTGGTAGGCGGCCATCATCGCAAGACTCAGGGCCGCCACCGCCTCACGACGGCTCTGCCGCTCCATGATCTGCCGCACCATCTCGTAGTCCTGGTCGGTCCACTCCATCTCCATCTGGCGACGGCTGCGGATCATGCCTGCGACAGTGGACATCGTCGTCATGGATCCCGTGGTCACCATCCAGCCGGCGTTCATGGCGGGCATGGTCGCGAGGCGGACCTGGGCCTTCAGGTCGTTGATCTTCTGGACGTGCTGCACGCCCTCCTGCATGAACTTGATCTCCGCCGGCGTGGCCTTCTTGCTGGCCATCTTCGGCGCGATCACTTGCACGCGCTTCGAGTAGGAATCCTCGAGCTGCATGAACTGGTTGGCGACGGGTTTACCCTGGGCGTCGAGCACCGGACCGATGGTGAGCTCGATCTTGGCGGCGAGGATCTCCTTGATGGCCTGGGGAGCGGGCATCGGCATGGCGCCGCCGGGGTAGGGCGCTTCCTGTCCGAGGGCCGCCTTCATGGCCTTTTCGAGCTCGGCCTGGTTCTTGTCGATCTCCTCGTCCATCTGCTTCTGGGCTGCAAGCACGGCCTCGTCGCCCTGCCGCACCATGGCCTTCGACTCCTCGGGAATCGGCGAGCCCTGCGGCTCCTCGGCCGGCTGCTGGGGGGGCACGCAAGCACCGCAGAATGAAGCAACCACGAGCGCAGCAAACATGGAACGTCGCATGATCGAATCTCCCTTCGAATCGCGAACCCTACCAGAGCGGTCACTGCTTCGGAAGCACCACTTGCAAACCGTGGATGGCCTCGGCGCCCGCGGGCACCTGCAGGCTCGAACCCACGAGGTCGCTGCCGACAGGCGCATACGGGCCCCCCAGACACTGCGCGAGAAAAATCTCGGCCACGGCATTGAACGACATGCGGTTCTCCGCACGCAGGAACCCGTGCCCCTCGTCCGGGTACAGCGCATAGGTCACCGGGATCTTCTTGGCCTGCATGGCTTTGACGATCTGGTCCGATTCGGATTGCTTCACCCTGGGGTCATTGGCGCCTTGCCCGATCAGCAGCGGGCGCTGGATCCGGTCCACGCGCGAGAGGGGCGATCGCTCCGTCAGCAGCGCCCTCCCCTGCTCCGTCCGGTGGTCCCCCACCCGCTTGGCGAACAGCTCGATCATCGGCTCCCAGTAAGGCGGAATCGTCTGCAACAGCGTGAGCAAGTTCGACGGTCCCACGATGTCCACCCCGCACGCGAACACGTCGGGCGTGAAGGTCAATCCCACGAGGGTGGCATATCCACCGTAGCTCCCGCCCATGATGGCCACCTTGTCCGGCAGAGCGACCTTTTCGGACACGGCCCATCGCACGGCGTCGATGAGGTCTTCGTGCATCTTGCCGGCCCACTCGCCATCGCCGGCGTTCACGAAGCGCTTGCCGAACCCGGTGGAACCGCGGAAGTTCACACTCAATACCGCATAGCCGCGGTTCGCCAGCCACTGGTGATAGGCATCGTACCCCCACGAATCCCTGGCCCAGGGCCCCCCGTGCACGAACAGCACCATCGGCAGCGGAGCCGACGGCCGCGCCTTGCCCCCTGCGTCCGAACCCACAGGCAAGGTCAGATAGCTCACGAGGTTCAACCCGTCCCGGGACCGGATCACCACGGGATGCATCTTCGCCAACCCTAGCCCCTCCAAGGAAGGGCGCGAGCTGAACAGAAATGCCGCCGACTTCTCCTTGCGATCGTATCGATAATAGCGAGTCGGACCGTCGTCCACCTCGTACGCAACGACCCACCGCTGGTCGTCCAACGACCGGTCCACGACGCTCAGCTCGCCTTGAAATACCGTCTTCAGGTAGTCCATGTCCGGCTGAATCGACGCGTCGAGGATCTGCCACGCGGTCCGCTCATACGTCGAAGCCGCCGCTTGCACCTGGCGCGTGCGCGGGTGCACGAGAACGTCCTGCACGTCCGCCTTCGCGTCTTCGGCCAGCATCTTCGCCTTCTTGGTCGCGAGGTCCACCTCGAACAGCGCCGCCGTGTCCCTCCCCCGACTGTCCACCAGCACAAGCTTCCGCCCCTGCGGGTCCAACCCGATGGGCGTCGTCGTCACCGCGTCCTCGTGGGGCACCACGAACAGCGGCTCGTCCTTCTTCTTCCCTGCAGCACCCGGGTCGAAGTACGCGTCGCTGCCGTCGGGTCGCTGCTTGATCCCGAGCCGCAAACGGAACCCGTCGTCCGCAATGAACCCCGCGAAGCCGTCCTCGTTCTTGCGCACAAGCTCGCGTTTGCCCGTCGTCACGTCCACGCGATAGACGTCGTGCCACTTGGGGTCGCGGTCGTTGAGACCGACCAAAAACTCGCCCGGACGCAACGGACTGGTGTGCAACACCTGGGCTTGCACCCCCGTGTCGGGCGTGAGCGGCCGTTGCGCTCCGGACTCCACGTCGACGGCGACGAGGTGCCAGTTCTCGTCGCCCCCCTTGTCCTTGGCGAAGACGATGTGCCGGTTGTCATAGGCCCAGTGGTAGCGGACGATGCTGCGCTCGGTCTCGGAGGTGAGAGCGCGGGCCTTGGCAGGCTCGAGGGCGGGAGCGACCCAGAGGTTGAGAACCCCGTCCTTCGGGGCGATGAAGCTGAGGTTCTTGCCGTCGGGGCTGAGGCGCGCGCGGGCCCGATCCGGGTCCCCGAACAAGACGCTGCGGGGGATCAGCGACGCATCCACGCGGGGGGCAGGATTGGCTGCTTCGGACGGCTGAGCTGCAGATGCCGTGGGGGAAGGCGCGGGAGGCGCCGGGGGAGGAGGCGGAGAGCCGGCGCAACCGGCAAACAGCACCAAGGACAGCGCGAAGGCCAGACGGGAAACTGGAGAACCGGGGACCCGGGACCGGGAATGATCAAGGGTTGGGTGGAGCTTCATGCGCGACGTTCTCCCGCGGCGGGAAGAGGAATGCAAGAGGGACCAGCCGAGAGCACAGCAAGCAGAGAGTTCTTCTCCCTTCTGTGCCTTCTGCGCCCTCTGTGGTTGCTCCCGAAGTTGTTCTACTGCCCCCGGTCCGTCGACTCGAAGATCCGGTCCGCCGACGCCGCCACGAACCCCTGGTACAGCTCGCCGTCGGGGCCAGGATAGCGCCTCGCGAACTCGTAGTAGCACCCGGGAATCCTATGCACGCCGTCATCGAAGGGGACATCGATGTTGTTCGCCAGCACCGACGACTGCTCGAGGAGCACCGCGGGAGAGCCCTTGATCTTGCCCCCCGCGTCGTTGAGCGCGAACCCCTCGGCCTCGAGGAAGCCGTTCACCGCCTGCAAGGAGTCGAAGGTCTTCAGCTCGTTGACGAGCACGGTGAAGTGGTTGGGGCGAAAGCCGAACGCGGCCACCCATGCGGCATACTCGCTGCTCTCACGCAATCGCTCGTACACGTCGAAGCCGAGCTTCCAGGGCCGGCCGCTCAGGCAGAAGTCCTGCCGCCCCGGTAGGGATACTTCCATCTCCTCCACGAGACCGGAGATGATGTCCTGCACGCCCGGGTCGAAGCGCTCCACTTGCAGCTCGCTGATGAACACCTTCGGCAAGCCGGGTGCCTCGTAGTGTTTGGCTATCAGGCGCTTCTCCGGGAACGTGTACGCCCCGCGGGCCTGGTACCCACTGCGCACGAACGCACTGGCGAGCACGTCGATACCCACCCTCGGCAGGTTGAACGTTCGCAAGGCGATGTGGTCGTTTGCGACCTTCTCCCCGCGGGCGGCGAACAGCTTCGCGATCCGCTCCGCGTGGGGGTTCATGTCCGTGTAATCGCGCCACATGGCCGCGAGCAGATCCTCGATGCTCCGCTGATTCATAGAAAACCCTCCCTCAAGGGTCGAAGAAGACCCCCCGACCCAGGGTCCAGCCCGGGTCGAATGCACGCTTGATGGACCGCATCTCGTCGATGACAGCAACTCCCCAATAGGCCGCGAGCATCTGCTTCTTCAGGGGGTGCTTGCCCACCCCGTGCTCGGACAGCGGACAACCCCCCAGGGACTTCGCCTCCCCCGCAAGCCGCAGCAACGCCCGCGTCGCCCCTGCCATGTCCGCCCCGTCCCGCGGCAATCCGTTCGGGTGCACGTTCCCGTCGGAGATGTGCCCGAACACCGCCATGTCCACCCCCTCCTGGCGGAATGCTTCGTAGTAGCGCTCGAGCATCACGCCGAACCGGTCGAACGGCACAATCATGTCCCCCGCCACCTTGTGCACTTCAGGGTGCTCGTCGTGAAGCCGTCGCAGACGATCGCTGATGGACAGCGGAATCGCCTCGCGCACCGCGGCGAGCTGCCGCCTCCGACGCGCGTCCGAAGGCATCGCCAGCTCCGTCTTCTCCACCACCCCGCGGTCCACCAGCACCGCCATCAACTCCCCGACGGCATCCTGCGCCACAGCCCCTTCGTGCACCGCCGTGAGCCGGTCCACGATCGCATCCTCCGTAACGTCGTCACCCAACTCCTGCTCGAACAGCAAACACGCGACCGCGTCCCCAGGGACGTCCACCCCGTGCTCCGCCAGCTTTCTTCCCTCCCGCAGCATCGACAGGCAACGGGCATCGAAGTACTCGATCGACCGCACGTCGAGGCCCGCCGCTGCCGCCGCCCGGGTCGCAAGGGACCGTGCCCGGAGATCGGCGACAAGGTCGATGGCCGCCGCCACAGAGTCGAGAAAGACGAGCCCCGTGAGGACGGCCGGTCGCGGCACCACCCGCACCTCCACCTCCGTCACGAACCCAAGCGTCCCCTCGCTACCGATGAACACGTCGATCGGATCCCAGGGCATTTTCACGAAGTACCCCGCAGAGCTCTTCTTCAACGGAGGACTCTCGTAGGTGGGTACGCAAAGCTCGATGACCCGGCTTCCCTCGATCCGCAAACGGTCTCCCTCGCGGAGCGAATGCTGGCCTCGCCGTACCTCCAACACGTCACCGTGACGGAGCACGACCCGCACCCGCTCCACCCAGTCCCGCGTGGTGCCGTACTTGAACGTCGCCGCCCCCGCCGCGTTCGTCGCGACATTGCCGCCTAGGCTGGCCCCGTCGTGGGTCGGCGCCGGGGGATAATAGAGGTTCCGGTCCGCCAAGGCCGCCTGCAGCTCAGCCAGGACGAGCCCAGCACCCGCCACGGCACGCAGGCCGCGCGCGTCCACGGCCAGCGAGGTCATCCGACGCATCGACACCACGATGTCGCCGCTCGGCGTGGCGCCGCCGGTCAGGCTGGTCAGCGCGCCTTGGGCGAGGACCGCGTCATCGGGATGGTCGCGAAGCCATCGGGCCAACTGCCCTTCCGTCGTGGGGACCAACAGCCCCGCCGCCCCGGTTCCCTGCAGAGCGGCCGCATCCTGGGCGATCGCCCCAAGCTCGTCGGGGTCGGTTCGGAGCTCCAAGGGCGCAACAGCGCCTGACGGGTCGAGCGAGAGGTCGTCGGGGGCAAGGGCGTGCAGCGTGACGGTGGCCATGATGCCTCGTGCTCCGGATTCGATGCTGCCACGCCAAACCGGTTGCGGGCCGATCGCCCGTCACTTCACCTCGGTCGGACAACCGTAGGCCACTTCGATCCGACCGGTCTTGCCCACTCCCACGAGGCTCTGGGCCAGGTCACAGGAGGCAGGACAGAGGATGACCCGCTTGGGATCCATGTCATTGTCGTAGTACCACCCGCCGTCGACGTCGCAGTCCCCCTCGCCGTCGACCTTGTACACGCGGGTCTCCGCGCCGCCATCCCCGACGATGCGCACGTTGACGGCGCCGGGGTTGATGGGGCCTTGCTCCGGGGGAGGGATCTCGAACTCGCAATCGATCTTGGAGGTGGCAATCACGGCCTGCGCCACCGCTTCGAAGAAGGGAGTCCAGGCAGAGGCGCCGTCGCAGATCTGGGCGCGGACGCCACCGGTCTTCTGCACCAACTCCGTGTAGGTCGGTCCGGAGCTCGGAGGCTGCGTGCCACCGGGATAAGTACACTTGGCCCCCGGGTTCAGCTCCTCCCCCCACCCGTAAAGGCCGTGAAATAGATAGCCGTCGAACATGCCACCCCGACTCGCGTGAAGGACCCCGGGCGGAAGGGCGTACGTGCTGTTGTTCGGGTTCGTGCCCCCGGGGAACGTCTCGAAGTAGCCCGCGCTGAGACGAGAGTTGTCGTCGGTGACCACCACGATCGACTTCGTCGCCTCGGCCCGAAGCCATTTCGCCCAGGGCTCGCCCCCGCGGTCCTCCCCCTCGGCGTACCCCTTCGTTTGATCGAGCGTCCCGAGCAACTGCTCGAGGGGCTGCGTGCTCTTGATGTCGATGCTCGACTGGAAGAAGCGCTGCCCGTTGCCGCAGTTGTCATCACCGGCCAGGGGAGGCGGAATGCAAACGGCGTAGCGGTTGCCGTCTCCCAGGTCCACCGGGTTCGTCTTGCTGCGAAGCGAGAGCATGATCACGCGAAAGTCGATGGTCGTGGACGCGACGACGGTCGCGAAGTCGTTCAGTCCCAAGGTCAGCTGGTCGATCGCCGGCTGCATGCTCGCGGAGTTGTCCACGGCCCAGATGATGTCGACCGGAAGCTGGAAGGTGGGCGCTTCCGCGACCGTCGTGGCACAAGCGGAATCGGGGTCCCAGGGGCCCGCCTCGCTGGACACGTCGAGAGGGATGAACACATCGCCGTCGGCCTGCACATCGGGGACGTCCGTATCGGGTAAGACGTCCACACCCGCGTCCGTCTCGGCTTCTGGGGATGCGTCCACGGGTTTGGAGTTCACGGGGTCGTCGACGCCGCGGGCAGCGCACCCGAAGACGGTCAGACAGCAAGTCGCGAGGGCAACAACGGAAGAAATGCGAAGCGACATCGAGGGGAGCCTAGCACTGGGAAGGGGTCGTGGCGATGGGCCGGCCTACGGGTTCGCAGCGCCCGGTGTCGCCGTCGCCGTGGACTTCCAGTCCGAGGCGGCGTTGTCGGTGTCCTGGCCGTTGGGCTGCCGGATCAGGCTTCTGACCGCCGTGGAAGAGTCCTTCACGGTAGCGGCCGTACCCTCCAGCAGATCCCACGTGCCGGAGACGTTGTTCAGCGTGGCTCCCACCACCGCTCCACCGTAGCCGAGCGCGTCGATCATCGTGCTCGCAGTGGTGTCGAACAGCGCCACGCCGTCGGGGTCTCCGTTCTGGATCGCGACGGTCAAAGGTAACTTCGTCGCTCCGGCCGCGACCGTGACGGCGTCCGCGGCGACGACCAGATACCCGTGGCCCTGTAGCGTTCCAGCGAGGGAAACCCGGCCGTACTCCACGGGGGGCGCGACGCCACCGTTGACGAAGATGAGGGCTACACCCGTGAGGTCAACGGGGTCCGAGGAGCGGTTGTAGATCTCGACGAACTCTGCTGTATCGCTGCTGGGCTGATCGTAGTCGATTTCGTTGATGACGAGGGTAGTGCTTCCGCCCATGCCACCGGCGCCGGCAGCGCCGGCAGCGCCGCCCGTTCCGCCGGTCTCGGTACCACCTGTCCCACCGGTTGCGCCGGTACCCCCTGTGCCGCCGGTTGCGCCGGTTCCTCCCGTGCCACCCGTCTCGGTCCCACCCGTGCCCCCGGTCTCGGTCCCACCCGTGCCGCCAGTTCCACCTGTTGCGCCCGTGCCGCCAGTTCCCCCTGTTGCGCCCGTGCCGCCGGTTCCCCCTGTTGCGCCCGTGCCGCCCGTTCCCCCTGTTGCGCCACCTGTCCCACCGGTGCCGCCGGTCGCCCCCGTGCCGCCGGTTCCCCCTGTTGCGCCACCCGTCCCACCGGTGCCGCCGGTCGCCCCCGTACCGCCAGTCACGCCCGAACCAGCAGCCCCCCCCGACCCGGCCGGGAAGTTGTACTCCGGAAAGGAGCACCCCGCGTAGACCAGCAACGCGGCACCAGCCACCAAAGTCCAACGCCTACGACCACGCGCGATCGAAGCCCTCTGCTCGTCGAGATGTCGGGAAGTGTTCATGCGCTCTGGGGTCAGCATAGCAAGCGTGCTCGCAAGGGGAAGCCGCAATCATGACCCATGCTTCCCTTCCGCACGGCAGATGCACCCGTGCGCGCAGGGTGCGGGACCGAGCGTGAGTCATGCACGGGGGCCGACCCCAAGCGTGCACGTTCGCGTTCGGCGTGCGCGTGCACGTGCGCGATCCGCCCGATCGCCTCGGGGCCCCTACATCAGGGTCACGACCCACCCCGCGCCCACGTACGCCCCGAGCGCCGAACCGATCGTGGACAGCACCGCCACGAGCAACACACGCGTGAACTTGTTCCGGTAAATCCCTCGCAGCGTCGTCGACTCCTCCGGAACCCGCTCACAATCGGCGACGGTCGGCCTCCGAAGCCATGCCTCCACCAGCCCGCCCACCATGCCAGCCCCGATCGTCGGGTTCAGCGACGTGATGGGAGAAGCCACGGAGACCGTCAGCACGGTCAAGGGTTTAGCCCCAGCCACGATGGCCAGAAGCCCTGCCATGATCGAGTTCGGCAACACCCATGCGTAGAGCATCTTCTCGAACGTCTCCCCCTCGTGCTGCGTGTAGCCGTAGTAGAACGCGCCCAGCACGATCATGGGGATGACCCACTTGAGAACCTCCCTCGACCACGGGGGCGGCGGGATCTTGGATAGCTCCTCGCGGTCGACCGCCGTGTCGAGGTGGGACACCATCCCCTGCACGTGCGCCGCACCCACCACAGCCACGATCTTCTTGCCCGGCGCTTCCCGTATCGACGACATCAAGAATCGGTCGCGCTCGTCGATCAGCGGCTCCTTCACCTGCGGAAGCATCTTGGCAAGCTCCACCAGCGTCTCGTTGAGCGTGTCCCGATCTTTGAGCTGCTCGATGCGCTCCTCCGTGATCTCGTCCGTGGAAGTGACCGCCGTGAGCAGCCCCGCGGTCACCTTCGCCTTGCTCCAGAACGACAAGGCCGCCCACGTGCGCTTGAGCGTCGCCTGGATGTCCCGATCCGCGAGCACGATCTGCGCATCGATCTCGTTGGCCTTCTCGATCGCCGCCAGCATTTCGGCCCCGGGCTTCACCCCGAGCTTGTCCCCCAAACGACGCTGATACACGGACAGCGCCAGGCTGGCCATGAGCATCAAGACCTTCTTCTGCTTGATGACTTGGAAGATGTCGAGCTTGCGCCACCGTGACTCGTCCACCAACGCCTCGTGACGCGTCTTGTCCAGCTCCACACACACCGTGTCGGGACGCACCTCTTCGATGACCCGTCGGACTTCCTCGACACTGCTCTTGGATACGTGCGCCGTTCCCACGAGGTACAACTTCTTGTTCTCGTAGCTCAGCTCGGTGACGTTACCGGTCGGCGACATGGACGGCTACCTGAACCCAAACGGCCGTCGAGGCAAGGACCATCGGCCGGGTGGCACCGCAAGGTGTTCGCGAGACGTTCGCATCCCAGGGGCGAAACGGTCCGTTGCAGGATCGAAATGCCGCAGCGGCGACCCCGGACGAAACGCATCGAGAATCCATCCGGATCCGCCGGCACGAGCGTTGCTATGGGTCGACCCGCAGGCGTGACGGTCCGCACCCCCCTCCCCTCCAGCCGTCACGTCGGTACACAAGTCGCGCGAGGTCGAGTCCCCCCCTCCCCCGCGCGACTTTTTTTTGGCCACCCACCAAGCCCGCATCAACGCAGAGCGGCTGCCGTGTCCCGCGCAGCCTTCGCCCTCTCCGTCGCTTCGCGCTTGCGTGCGTCGTCGACCAGCAAGCGCGCGGCAAGCTCGTAGCGCTCCGCCACCGATCGCCAGAAGCGCGCGCTCGGTTCCGCCGGAGGAACGAGCTGCAGCAAGAACGCGGCATCGAACGCCGCCATGCCCGCCAGCGGGCTCTTCGATCGCGAGATCGCATCCAGGTCGGCCACGTTGCCCACTCCCTCCGGCAACAGCGGGCCTCGCACCATCATCTCCGCAGCGTCCTTCGGCCCGCCCTCGAGCGCCACCGCGAGCGCCGCCAGCAGCCGCGCCTCCTCCGTCTTGTCTTTCTTGACCAGCGCCGACGCGCGCGCGAAGTCAGCACTCCGCCAGTAGCGCTGTCCGAGCTGCACCAGGGCGCGCGCATACAACCGCCGCGCCTCGTCCCCCACGGTCCCCTGATCGAGCTTCTCCTTCATGAAGGAAGGAATGCCGCGATCCAGAAGGGCGCGCAGCATCCGCGGGTCCGCGGGGTCCGCCTCCGAGAGCAGCACGCCCCCGTGAAACGTCGGCAGCTTCGCCGCCAGCTTCTGCTCCACCGTCTCCGCACCGGCCTCCGGCAACGGCGGCAAGAGCAGACCGTCCAGCGCATCGATCCGCCTGCCCCCGTACAACCTCGACAACAGCGAACGGGCCCGATCCACCCGCGCATCGTGCAGCACCCCGGTGGCCGCCAGGTCCCGCAACCCGACCAGCGCAGCGTCCCGCCCCCGGTGCTTGCGGGGCTCCAACGCCTCGTCCAACGAACCGTAGTACACGTCCTTGATCGTCGGGTCCGCTGCCATCTCCGCAGGCAAGGGCACCTCGCGCATCGTGTCCACGAAACGCATGTCGGCCATGCCCGCCTCGATCGCCACGATCGCACGCCCGTAGCCCTCCAGCTTGGCCCCGTGGTCCGAAAGCTGCTGGATGGCCGAAGCCTGGTCCGCAATCCACGGGCCCAGCCGCTCCTTCATGAACCGCTGGAACCCCGGCTTGTCGAACGGCGGCTCGATGCGTGGCGGGTTCGCCACCAGCCGCGACAACCGCGCCGCAAGCCCCAGCCCCACCAGCGGCATGCGCAAGTCCCGCCTCAAGTCCGACGGCGTGGACCGCGCGAGCAACGGCTCCACGATCGCATCCCCGCACTCGACAGGCGCCAACTCCGCTCGCAACGCACGCACCCACCCTCGCGGAAACGCCTCGCAATCCTCGAGCTTCGCAAGCCGCGCGTCCCGCTCCACGCCCTGCTGGCTCAGCGCCCCATCCAACGCCTCGAGCGTCGCGCCGCGGTCTGCCCCACAGGCCGTCGCCTCCGCCCCATGACCCGCGAATGCGTCACACGACGCGGGCGCAGGCGGCACCGCGGGAGGCGCGTCCGGCAATCCCTTCGGCCCAGACGCCGCCACCACCGGCTCCTGCCCCCCTTGGACCTCCGGCGTCGACGGCGTCGACGGCGCCGGCGTCGTCCCAGCCCCACAACCCACGAGCATCCCGGCCAATACGAGCATCCCAATGGTTCGCATGAAGCCCCCTTAGTACAGGTCTCCGCGAGTTGGTATCCACACGGGTCGAGCCCGAACCCGGAAACCACAGAAGGGGATGAGGGGAGGGTGGTGCGGAGGTTCGCAGCACGGGTGACGCCCGAGGCAAGACCGAACCAGAGCCGGAAACCACAGAAGGCGCAGAGACCACAGAAGGGGATGAGGTTGGTGCGGAGGTTCGCAGCACGGGTGATGCCCGAGGCAAGACCGAGCCAGAGCCGGAAACCACAGAAGGCTCAGAGACCACAGAAGGGGATGAGGTTGGTGCGGAGGTTCGCAGCGCGCGGGCTCGGGCCACTCCGTTCGGTGGGCTCAGGCTCGAGTGGATATGTACTTGCAAGACGCTGTACCTACAGCGCCTTTCTCGCGCGTCGCCGCCCGGTCGGCGACCCATGACGGAGCAAGCAGGCTCCGGCCGGTACACGTCCGAACCCGTGGCTCTTGCTTGCGGCTCAAGCTCCGGTCACTCCGTTGTCGACTGGACGAGCACCGAACCCGTGGCTATAGCTCCCCGGCGATGGTGAGCCGACAAGGAGAACGACGTCGATGGCGGTCCGCAATGCCCGCGTTGCTGGCGGCTGTTGTGTCTGTCGCGGCGAACGGGTGCGGTGACGATGATCCTCCGACGGTAACGGGCAATCCCACCACGTGGAAGATCCTGGTGTGGGCGGCGGGGAGCGTTCCGGAGCCGGGGAAGCTCGCAGCCCCGCTCGTGGAGCAAGACGACGGCAAGATGCCCGAGACGCTCAAGGAGCAGCGAGATGTCCTCCTGCGCAGGATGAAGGGGTACTTCGGTTACACGGACGAGACGATGTCGGCTGTGCGACAACTGTTCGAGGCGTCGCCGATCCTTGGACAAGGCAATCCGGTCGAGACCAAGCACCCGATGACGAGGGCGGAGTGCTTCAGAATTCGCAAGGAAGCGGGGCTATCCCACGTGGACGACCCGGTGTGCAAGCTGCGAAACATGGTCCCCTTGTACAAGGCCAAAGCAGGCGAGAAGCCCGAGGACGCGCGCGTCTGCGTCGATCAGTACGAGTTTCCGAACATGCCTTGCGAGTACCCGGTGGTGCACGTGACCACCCGGGAGGCGGCGCTGCTGTGCAAAGCAACGGGAAAGCGGTTGTGCGACGCGCACGAGTGGGAAGGGGCGTGTGCCGGCTACCTGCGGGACCCGAAAGACGAGTACGCCTTTGGCCGCTCCCGGCGTGACATGAAGTCGATTCACAACAACAACCGCGAGGTGCTGTGGGCCTACGGCAAGGAGAAGAATCACGCCCTGTGCGGGACCGGCAGCACCAAGAACAAGGACTGCCACGGCGGAGGGTACCGCAAGTGCGGCTCCAACACCTACCCCGCAGGCGCCTTCCCCAAGTGCGTGAGTCCCCTCGGCGTCTTTGACCAGCACGGCAATGCGGCCGAGCACATGAACTACCCGATGAAGCCGGACCAGCTAGCCAGCCTCGGCCAGTACGGCGACACCGAGATGAAAGGCAGCTGGTTCATCTTCGGCTCCTACGAAGCCCACGAGGACGACTGCCACTGGCGCGCGCCCGACTGGCACGCAACCAGCGTCCTGTCCTCCGGCAGCCACTCCAACTACCACCTCGGGTTCCGGTGCTGCGCCGACGTGGGCGAGAACCCAAACGCCAAGCCGCCCCAATAGAACGTGTTTGACCCTCGGTAGCCCCGACTGCTCTGCAAAACTTCTGTTTAACCCGACACCGCTACCGGCCCTCCCGGCCCAAGGTCGGCTACAAGGCCGGCAGGATGTCCCAGCAAGTCGCCACCGGTCCGATCACCTTCACCCAGCGCATCAAGGACCCCTTCAGCGGGCTGTCTCACGCCGCCGGATTCGTGGCTGCCGCCACGGGTTCCGTGTTTCTCGCACGTCTACCGTGTCATGACTCCGGCATGACCGCGACGCTGGTCATCTACGCGCTGACCCTGATGATGCTCTACGCGGCCTCGGCAACGTATCACCTCGTGCACGCGAGCGAACGGCTTGCGCCTTGGCTGCGACGAATGGATCACTGCGCGATCTTCCTGTTCATCGCGGGTTCCTGCACGCCACTGTTCTACCAGGCGTTCGATGGGACGCGACGGACTCTGATGCTCCTACTCATCTGGGTCATTGCCGTGCTTGGGGTGGCTGGGAGAGTCCTGTGGCTGAGCGCACCGAGGTGGCTCTACACGGCCATGTACGTCGCCATGGGATGGGCCGTCCTCATTCAGGGCGGCGCGTTCGTGCGAGGCCTCGAAACGACCGTCTTGTCCCTCGTGGTCGCGGGGGGAATCACCTATACGGTGGGTGCGGTCATCTACGCTCTGAAGCGCCCCAACTTCTTCGGCGGCCGCGTTGGTTTCCACGAGATCTGGCACCTATTCGTCATCGCCGGCAGCGCGTTCCACTACGCTGCCGTGTACCTCGTCGCGCGGAGTTGAAGGGTACGCCCCCGAACCTCAAAGCCCGTCGTCGTCCACGCCGTGATGAGCCGGCTTTGGCGTGGAGGAGGGGACGGGCTTGGTCGTCCTCGAAGGGGCGGCGACCACGGAAGCCTTGACCGGACGCGGGGATGCAGAAGGCGCTGCGCTCTCGGACGCAGAAGGCACGGCTGCGATCGGTTCCTCCACGGGAGCGGAGGGTACGTCCACCGGGGCGGCGACCACCGGCACGGAATCGGCCACAGGAGCAGGGTCGGTTGCGCGCTCTTGCTTCGAACCGGAGAGACCCCATAGGGCAGCGGCGGCGGCGATGAGCACGAGCGCAAGCCCGCCGATCGCGAGCGGAACGAGCTTCGCGCGGGATTCCGGGACCGCGGGTCGTGCCTGGCGGGAGGGAGGGGGCAAGGACCCCGCCCCCTGCAAAGCAACCGTGTCCGCCGTCGAAACCGGGTTCACCTGCAGCGGGTCCGATCGCAGGGTCATCGCGGAACCTGCGGGGACAGCATGCCCGCTGGTCGTCGTGCTGCCCGAGGCGGGCTCGCGCTCCGCTGTGGCATGGCTCAGCAAACCGAAGAACGCCTCCGCACCCCTGCGTGTCTCGAGCACACGCACGTGCCCCATGCTGCGCATCTCTTCGTCGAGCGCGTCCGCCATGGCAAGCGCGCTCTGGTACCGCTCCTCACGCTTCACGGCGAAGGCTCGGGCCACGATCTTCGCGAGCGACGGGCTGACCCCGGGCAAGGCATCCTCGAGCCGCGGCCGCTCCCCCACCATGATCTCCACCACGAGGGTGTTGTAGTTGTCGGCGCCGAAGGGCGGACGCCCCACCAAGCACTCCCACAGCATCACCCCGAGGGCGTGAACGTCACTACGGGCGTCGATGCTCTTGTCGCTTCGGGCCTGCTCGGGACTCATGTAGGTGGGCGAGCCGAGCACGTGCCCGGTCTGGGTGAGCCCCGACGGCTTCACCGGGCCGTCTTCGGTCGTGGTCACCTTGCTGATGCCGAAGTCCAAGACCTTGGGGACGATGGCCCCGGTGCCTGGCTTGTGCATGAAAACGTTGGCAGGCTTGAGATCCCTGTGCACGATGCCCTTGTCGTGCACGACAGCCATGGCCTGGCTCACCGTGCTCATGATCTCGATGGCGACACCGACGGGAAGGCGTCCCGCCTTCTGGATGGCGTCGTCGAGGGGGATGCCATCGAGCAGCTCCATGACGAGGAAAGGTGCGTCCTCGAGCTCGGGCGCAACGCCGGCGTCGAAGATCTCGAGCAGGCTCGGGTGACGGAGTCGTCCCGCGAGCTTGGCCTCCTGCAGGAAGCGCTTGGTGAGAGACTCGGAGTACGCGAGCTCGGCGCTCATGAACTTGATGGCGAATTCGCGTTCGGTGATCTCGTTTCGCGCGACCCAGACGGACCCCATCCCCCCTTCGCCGATCTTGCGAAGTAGCTTGTACTTGTCGGAGACGATCAGCCCTTCCCGCATGGCGGGTCAGTATGGCAGAAATTACCCACCGCGCGAAGAAGCAGGGGCTTGGTCGGCACCCCCGGGCGCGGTAGCATGACGCCATGCTCCGTTCTCGCGCCTCGTCCGTCGTTGCACGCTGGGTGCTTGGGATCGCTCTCGCCACGGCAGCGCTGCCAGGGACCTCCCATGCCCAGACCGCCTCGGAGATCGCCGCCGCGAAGGAGTGGTTCGCGGAAGGCAAGAAGCTCGAGGACGCCGGGGACTGGGCCGGCGCGCTGGAGCGGTTCCGTCGCGCCGGCAGCGTGAAGCAGACCCCACAAATCTTGTTCCATCAAGGTCTGTGCGAGAAGAACACGGGCGCGCTCGTGGAAGCGACCGTGAGCCTGTCGCGCGCGGTGGACATGGCGCGCGCCGCCGGCAACAAGCAAGTCGAGAAGTCCGCGGCCGACATGCTGGCGGACATCCGCCCGCGGGTCCCGTCACTCCGCATCATGGCCCCCGAGGGAGCTACGCCAACGCGCGTGCTGCTCGACGGGGCGGTGTTGTCGGACGCGATGATTGGGCAGGCCATGCCGGTGAACCCCGGGGCACGCGAGGTGGTCGCGGAGTTCCCCGGGGGACAGTTCAAGAAGGCGGTGCAACTCGCGGAAGGCCAGACCGAGACGGTCACGCTGGAGGCGCCCGCGGGCGCCACACCTCCGCCGACTCCGCCGGCTCCGCCGGTGGAAGAGGCACCGCCTCCTGCGACGCCCCCCGCTCCTCCGGCACCCCCGCCCCAAGCCCCACCCGCCGCAGACACCGGGACGGGAGGCTCCTCCGTCGTGCCCTGGGTGCTCGTGGGCGGTGGCGTCGTGGCCGCCGCAGGCGGTGTGGTGTTCTGGTTGAAGCGGAACGCCGAGATCGACGACCTCGATGCCATCTGCCCGCAGCGAGACGCGTGTCCTGCGTCGCGCGAGAGCGAAGTGGACGACGCGAAGAGCCGGGGGACGACGTACAGCACGCTCGGACTCGGACTGATGGGGATCGGCGTGGCCTCGCTCGCGACAGGCACGTACTTGCTGCTGGGCAGCAGCGAGTCGGGCGCGCAAACGGCGCTGGTTCCGGCGGCGGGGCCAGGTTCGGCAGGTGCTTCGGTGATCGGGCGATTCTGAGAAAAGCCTACGGCAGCACCGTCCGGGCACAACGGAAGCCAGCATCGGCGTAGTACGCGGTCGGGGGATGGGCCTCGAAGACCTCGTTCATCATGCGGTCGTCCCCGTCGAACTCGGGAACGATGAACGCTCCACCCTTCCGAATCCGATCCGTACCCTCTCCACCGGGCCCTGTGTAGTCGACGCCCCCTTGCGGCACCGCCTCCCACCGGGCATCCCATACCCACTCGAACACGCTGCCTGCCATGTCGTAAACGCCCTGCGTCGTCTCCCCAGCCTCCGCGGTGCCCACGTCGACGGGAAAGTCACAGAAGTCTCCTTCGTCGCGCCAGATGACAAGGTCGCAATTCGTCGGCGCCTCGTCGCCCCAAGGGTAGGGTTTCAACGCGGTTCCCCCCGTGGCGACGTAGATCCACTCGGCGTGCGTGAGGAGCCGCTTCTGCTCCGAAGCGCAGAGGGCGGCGGCCTCGTACCAGGAGACACAGGTCATGGGCAGATCGTACTCGCCCCCCACGCCCACCTCGTAGGTCGTGGGTTCTTCCACGCCCGGAGCCGTACAGCCCATGCCATTTTCGTACGAATACGTGTGAGGGAGCAAAAAGTCGTTCCAGGCCGAATCCCACACCATCGTGGCTTCGTAGGCTCCTCCCTCGTCCAAGGGGCACGACCCACTTTCGCACGGTACGGGTCGCCCCTTGTTGATCCAATCCCGGAACCTGCCGACCGTGACCTCGGTTTCATCGACCAGGAACGGCCTGGTGAACGTCACGGTCCCGCTCCCGTTGACCATGCCGCTGACGTCGCGCGCGCGGATGTCGAAGAAGTTGTCGGGAGGATCGAGACGCGCCATGCCGGGGACATTCGACCCACCGCTGCCACCGCTTCCTGCATCGCCCGCGGCGCCGCCCGTACCGCCCGTACCGCCCGTGCTGGTGCCTCCAGCCCCTCCCGAACCCGCATCGCCAGCCCCGCCGCCGCTCCCCCCTGTTTCGCCCCCACTTCCCCCTGAAGCGATGCTGTAGTCAGGAAAGCAAGCCGGCGTCCCCACCGCACACGTCGCGATGACGATCAGCCCAAGAAACGCTGTGGACCGCATGCGGCGAGATTACACCATCGCCATGCGGTCTCCCACCCCGTCATGGGCCGTGCGAGTCCGTCGCGCGACGCGTCCATCCCAGTAGGATTCCCCGACGATCGCGTCTACAGTGAGCGCGATTACGAGGAATCTATGCCGAAGTGCCCGCTTCATCTGGCTGAGGATCTCGAGCCCAAGCGAAAAGGTTGGTTCTGCGAGGAGTGTGGGGCGATCGTTCTGGGATACGAATCCATCCCTCCCCCGGAGGGCATGGAGCTGCCCAAGAGCAAGCCCCCGGAGGAGCCGGTCAGCCCGCGCGCGAAGGCCCATTCCCTGCCCTGCCCCGCGTCCGATGGCACGCCAACCCATCCGGTCCCGAGAAGCCAACCCGAGATGCTGCGACGAGACGGCGTCACGCGCTGGGCGATGGTGGCGGCTGCGGCCCGATCCGCCCGGGAGACGCTACGCACGCTGTCTTCTACCAGGCTTCCCGCCACGATCCACGTCGACCGGGGCGGCGTGGATGCCGTGGTGTGGACGTGCCTCGCCCGCCCGCGCCGCGGGTTGTTGATCGTCGGTCCCCCGGGCATGGGCAAGACGGCGCTGCTCACGCGCATCGTGGAGCGCGCGCTCGGGTCCGAAGGTCCCCACGGCGAGGAAGACCAGGAGCTGAGCCTGTCCCACGAAGACGACCCCCGGGACGTGGTGCTGTTCCTGTCGGGGCGGTCCGCCTACGAGGTGGACACGGCGAAGAACGGCCCTGCACGCCTCTGTGACGCGATCCTGCGTTGCGCCGACGTGCACCCCGGGGAGTTCGATTCGCTCGAGCAGTTCGTGCTCCGTATCGCGCAGACGGAAGGGAAGGACCCGAAACCGCGACGTCGCGTCTGGCTGGTGCTCGACGGCCTCGACGAGGCCCGCGCGAGCGAGGAGTTGCTGGAGGCGCTCGATGCTTTTCTGCCCGTGCTCGAGACCCACGCGTGGGTACGACTCGTGGTGTCGATGCGAACCAGTACCTACGACGCGCTAGCCGCGCGCGGCGCGGAGCACACCAACGGTCCTTGCGGCGCGTTCGTGTCCGAACGTTGGTGGACCTGGTTCGAGGAATCGTCGATGACCGCGGAGGCGCCTTTTCTCGAGCTTCCTCGTCTGGACGACGACGATGCGAGGTCGGTGTATCAGCTCCGACAGGGGACCATGGCACACCGCGCGTGCAAGGTACCGTTCGAGGATCTCGCCCCGAACCTTCGTCAGGTGCTGCGGATCCCGCTGTACCAGCACCTGTTTCACGACGCATTTCGGGGGGGCAAGGCGCCCCCATCGGGTCTCGACGAGACGGCGCTGGTCGACGCGTTCCTGGACTCGCTGACCGAGGAGGTTGCCGGTCTCGATCGCACCCTGTCACGGCTCGGCAAGGCGATGCTTCGTCGCCGCAGGCCGGACCTTCCGCTGGAGCTCGGAGACCAGTGGAAGGCAGAGTGGACGTCGCAGCGGGCAGAGCGTCACGTGAAGACCAGACCGCTTTCGCTGCTCGACCCGGTCTCGGAGCTCGTGTCCGCATCGGGATTGATGGTGCCCGACGAGGTGGGACACGGTCATGAGCGGGGGCCGGTGGCGTGGCGATTCGTTCACGAGCGCGTGGGCGAGCAGGTGCTTCTGCGAGAGCTGCTCGCGGCCATCGCTCCGCGCACGGTACCCACGGGCGAAGAGATCTTGGCGTGGGCCAAGACCGCGGCGGGCTCCGAGCGGGAGGCGCCGTTCGGGATGTTGCTCGGAGCGCTCGAGGTGCTGCTCAGGCAGCTGGTGGCCAGGGGCGAGTCCTCGTTCGTGAGTCACCTCTTGGACATCGAGGATCGAACGACCCGCACGCGTCTGGTGGGCGCCGTGTTGCTCGCACTCGCGGACCACTGGGAGGAGGAGGACGAGACGCGCGGGGCAGCTCGCGCACTCGACGCCTTGACCCATGCGGCGATGCTGCGCAACCGGGCGCAGCGCCTCCTTGCCGCGGCATGGCGGCCCCTGTCCCAGCTCTGTGCGGCACGCCCGTCCCCGACCGCACGCGCCTTGCATCGCGGCCTGTTCGAGGTCGCACGGTCCGCGTTCGGCGGCCAGCATGCCCCGGGCGAACGGCTCGCCTACTCGACAACCCTGCTCGCCCTCGCCGAGGTGGCCCGCACCAACACCGACGCGGACGATGCGCGTAGGTACCTCGAAGACGCTGTCCGACAGCTCACGGACGCTGCCGTGCGAAAGGGGGCGAACGACGCCATCCGAAGTGCGCTCGCAGCCGCTCACCGTGGCATCGCCAGGGTGGAACACGGCCGAAAGGGCCTTCGCCGCGCACGCAAGGCCCTCGAGACGGCGCTGCGCGTCTCCAGCACCACGGACGACGAGTCGCAACCCCTTCCGGCGGGCCAGCATCAGGAGCGATTGCTGTCCCTGCTGCTCATGGGGGACGTGCTGCGCGACGCCAGCGCGCCGCAAGAAGCTGCGCAGGCCTACGAAGAAGCGCTCCGGGCATCCGTCGCCGCCCTCGCAGAGACACCCTACCGATCGGATCTGCGAGGCCACCGCGCCGCCGCGCTCGCAGGCTTGGCGCATGTCGCTGTCGCCCTCGGCCAGCCCGACGCGGCAGCGGAGCGATACCGGTCCGCACTGGACGTCCTGCGCAAGCTGACCCGCCGCGAGCCCCAGCGCACCAGCTACCAGCTCCTGCTCGTCGACACGCTCGACCATCTCGCCACCTTGAAAAGGTCCGCCGCCGAGAGCCAGGACGCCTGCCAGCTGTGGGAAGAATCCGCAGCCATCATGCTCGCCCTCGTGCACGCTTACCCAAGAGAGAAGGCATGGCGGTCCCGCCTCGTTCGGACACTCGCCGGCCTCGGTGTGCTCATGCGCCAGATCGGCGAAGACGAGCCCGCCCGTGCTTGCCTCGAGGACGCCCTGCGACACGGTCGCAAGCTCGAGGACGACGACCAGGCACGTCGCGCCACCGCGTCCGCGCTGTTGAGCCTCGTACAACTCGACGAGATCGAAGGCCGTCGATTCGAAGCCCACAAACACGTCGACGAAGCCCTGGACGTGCTCAGCGCCCTTGCCCGCGGGCCGGACCGTACCGTGGAGCGCCGGTGCCTTGCGCTCGCCCTTCTTGCGCAGGGACGGCAGGAAGCCGAGGATGGTGACCAGGACGCCGCAAGTGGGCACCTGAACCGCGCGGTACACACGCTCTCGGAGCTGGTGGCGGCCCACCCCGGGGACATGGCGCTGCAGGCGGACCTGGGGGCTGCGATCAACGGATTGCGCTATCTCGGGGCCGGTGGCCGCGTGCGACGGATTCCCAAGCACACGTTCTCGGCGCTGGTGACGGAGCGAGACGGGGTGGAGATCCGTGAGTACTTCGACCGCGAAGAGATCACGATCGGGCGTGCGCCAGGCAACGACCTCATGCTCCCCAACTACAGCGTGTCGAGACATCACGCGACAGTTCGCTACGAGGACGGAAGCTTCACGGTGGAAGACCTGGGCAGCAAGCTGGGGACGGTGGTGTCAGGCAAGCGAGTGGACGGACACGCGACGTTCCAGGCCGGAGAGCGCGTGGAGCTCGGAGACTTCGTGCTGGTGTTCGAAGGCCCCGTGGACACGAGCTACGGCGCACAGTGGTCGTCGATGATGGCGGAAACACCGACCGGCTATCCGCCGCCCGTGCAGGAGAGCGTGCCGCTCGCCAAGGAGTTGCTGCTCCTCGGCGCCTTGTCCCAAGGTGCCGTGCCCAACCTCGACGCGACCGACGTCATCGATCCGGAGGAGTAGCGGGTCACACGAAGTCGCGGTCCTCGGGGGCGACCTCGCCCGAGGAGAAGCGGTAAAGGTGAGCCGGACGGCCGCCGCGTCGTCCCACCGCTTCGGTCGAAACGCCCACGAGCTCGATCAGCCCGATCCGCAACAGCTTGGTCCTGAAGTTCGCGCGGTTGAGACGCCGGCCCAGGATGGCTTCGTACACGCCCTGGAGCGCCTCGATGCGGAAGGTGTCCGGCAGCAAGCGCGCGGCGATGTTGGTGTAACGCACCTTGCCCCGCAGGCGCTCGACCGCGGTGTCCACGATGTGACCATGGTCGAAGGGCAGGCGTTCACGGAGCCCTCGCACAGCAGCCCAAGTGCCGACCGCGCGGTCCACGTCACCCGGGTCGAGGCAGAGACCGAGGTGGGCCACGCTCACGGTTCGTCCCCGCGGGTCGCGATAGAGCGCATCGAAACTGGCCAGCTGCTCGATGAACAGCTCCTCGATCTTTGAACGCGGTAAGCCGGTCTTCTCGAGAGCGCGACGAGCGGCAGAGAGGAGGGTCTCGTCCACGCGCAGGGCCACGCCGGGCAGGGCGCGAACGCCGACGAAGGGCTCTTCCCGACGCGCGTGCAACAGGACGTGAAGGTGGCCGTCCAGAATGCGAAGCAGGACGACGTCGACGGCGAGGACGGGGCGTTCGAGGGTCATGGCGGCACGTTTTATTCCAAGAAGTTTTATCATCCCCTTCGCTCGAAATCAACAAGAGCACCTTGACAGACGCTCAAGTTTAGTTAGTTTTGAATTAAACAGGAGGTCGTCATGGAAACTGCCCTCTCCCCCCACGTCCCGCTGCCCCTACCCACCACCGCAATCCTCTCCCCCGAGCGCGTCTTCGACGCCGGCATGCGGGCCCACCACATCGCCAACACCGCCTACCCCATCGCCCACCACAAGACGATCTGGCAGCACCGCGTCGACCGCAACGACCACACCGCCGTCCTGCGCCGCGCCTTCTCCCCACACGAACCCTTCGGTCTGTACGCCCACATCCCGTTCTGCGAGCGACGCTGCAAGTTCTGCGAGTACACGGTGGTCGATCACCACGACCCCGAGGTCGAAGCGCAGTACCACGACGCCCTGCTCCGCGAGATCGACCTCTGGGCGGACCACGTCCTTCGCACGCGCAGAACCCTCGTCGGGTTCGACATCGGCGGAGGCACCCCCTCGCTTATCGAGCCCGAGCGCATCGTCCAGCTGGTCGAGCACGTTCGTTCCCGCTTCGACCTCGCACCCGGCTTCGGCATCAGCATCGAGACCACGCCGAAGGTGGCGGCCCTCTTTCCCGAACGTCTGCGCGCCTACCCTGCCTGTGGCATCGACCGCATCAGCATGGGCCTGCAGATGGTCAACCCACGGCTCCTCCGGGCCTACGACCGCGACCTGCACCGCGTTGGCTTCAACCGCCCTGCCGTCGACAACATGCGCACAGCAGGCTTCTCCACCATCAACATCGACCTCATGTACGGCTTCGCACGCCAGTCCCCGCAAGACTTCCGAGCCTCCCTGCGCGCAGCCGTCGACCTCGACCCCGAGGTCATCACGCTCTATCGCATGCGCTACAAGGGAACGCGGGTCCAAGCGGAAGCCGAAGGCGTCACCCTCGACCACGTGATGGCCCTGTACGACGTGGCGAGAGAGGTCCTTCCCTCCGCAGGCTATGGCGCCCCGCCGGGAAAGAACGCCTTCACGAAGCGCCCCGAGGACCCAGGCACCAGCGCCTATCTCACACGGCGCGTGGTCGATGGCGCCCCATATCTTGGCGTGGGCCTCGGCGCCCAGACCTTCGCAGGCAACGTCCTCGCCTACGGCCTCGGCGCCGCGAGCAAGCGCCTCGACCCGTACCTGCGCGCGGTCGCGGAATCCCGCCTGCCCGTGCAGGACCTCTACGACCTGCCCGAACACGAGGCCATGGCGAAGATGATCGCCGTCTCCTTCTACTTCGGTGCGGTCCGACTCGCCTCCTTCCGCCATCGCTTCGCCCGGGACTTGCTCGATGGCTTCGCAGCCGAAACACACTTCCTTCTGCGCCGCGGCTTGATGACGGTCGACGGCGGCGAGCTGCGACTCACCGAGGCAGGCGCACACGCCTTTCCCGGCGTGGTGGCCCTCTTCTACTCACCCGCCGTGAAATCACACCTGCTGTCGCTCCCCTGAGCGCAAACCTCGCGAGGCCACCATGGACCACGCCTTCGCCAACATCCTGCTCACCGGCCCGTGCAACCTGCGTTGCCCCGACTGCATCGGCCACTTCGTCCGAGGGCCCCGGGCCAGCACCCTCGACGTCTTTCCCCTGCCCGGCTGGCAACCTTTCCTCGACCGCCTCCGCGAGCGCCAAGTCCGCAAGGTCTGCGTGACCGGCGTCGACACAGAACCCATGCTCTTTCACCACACCGAAAGGCTCGTGGCACACCTCCGACAGTCCATTTCGAACGTCGATGTCTCCGTGCACACCAATGCCACCCTCGTGCTCAGCCACCTGGAAACCTTCCACCTGTACGACCGCGCCACCCTCTCCTTTCCTTCGCGCGTGACTGCCACCTACCAGAAGATGACCGGCTCCTGCCATGTCCCGGACATCGCGGCCATCTTCGAGCGATCGACGATTCCCATCAAGGTCTCCATCTTGATGACCGAGCACAACCGCGCGGAGATCCCGTCTCTGCTCGCGTTCCTCCGAAACCTCGGATGCCGACGCGTCACCCTCCGACAGCGTTACGGCGACCCGGAGCCGTACGCGCCTCTGCCCGGACTCCAACCCGTCCGCCACTTCGGCGGCAACCCCGTCTTCCGCCTCGACGGTCTCGAGGTGACGGTCTGGGACTTCGAGCGGACCCGACTGCCTTGCATCCAGCTCTTCCCCGACGGCTCGGTGCGCGACGGGTACCTGATCACGGAGGCGGCCCATGCTTGATCCCTTTCTCCGTCTGGCGGAGCAACGGTTCGCCGGTGCGCGCACCCTCGGGTGCTACTTCGGCTCCTTCGACCCTCCTCACCGCGGACATGTCGCCCTGGCCCGCGCGCTGCTCGAGGAAACCGACGCGGTGCTGCTGCTCGCGCCCACGTGGCACTTCCAGAAGTCGTTCACTTTCCCTGCCCACGCTTCGCCCTCCCAACGGGTCGAGATGTTCAGCCACGCCCTCTCGAACCCTAAGCTCCTCGCAGGCACCACCGAGACGCTGCTCTTCCTCGAGATCGATGCGCGTCTGCGACAGGCTTTCCCGTCGACACGCATCCTGTTCGCCATGGGGGACGAGACGTACCACCGCGTGTGTGCGTCGCAACGCTACTTCGTTCAGGCCGGAAAGACCTGGGAAGCGTCCCACGACGCCGCGCTGCAGGAGTTTCTGTCGCGATGCTTGGTGTGGAACCGGTCCGGGGCGTTCGGCGGGGGACGCGCGCTTCCCTCCGCGCCGCCCATCTCGTCCACACACGTAAGGGCCATCGCCCAGCGGCTATGGCGGAGTCACGCCTCGGTCACCTCCTGGCACCAGGCTCTCGATCCCTTGGTTCCCCCCTCGGTCGTCGACGACATCCGTAGCTCGGGATTGTACCGCATGGGCCCGTGAGCCCACCCCGTCCCCCTGTCGCCGTGACGGTCGTTGCGCATCGGCCGAGCCGCACCCTCCCGAAGTTGCTGCGGGAGATGCCACAAGCGCGTGGGACGACGGGGGCGGCCGCGGTGTCTCGGTGGCGCAGATCGGAAGCCGGACGAAGAACGCCGAGCCCAAACCAAGCTCGCTCGTGGCCCAGATGTCCCCGTGGTGCGCCTTCACGATGCGACGCGCCAGGGCCAGTCCCAGCCCCGTCCCGTGAACCTTGCTGCGAACGGACGGGGCACGGAAGAAGTCCTCGAACAGGTGACCCAGATCCTCCGGGCTGATGCCCATCCCCTTGTCGAGGATCGTGATGACGAGATCGTCCCCCTCCTGCCGCGCCTCGACGCGCACCCTGCCCCCGTCGAGGGAGTACTTCACCGCATTGGAGAGCAAGTTCTCGAACACCTGCACCATTCGTTCGGAGGAACACTCGACCAGCGGCATCTGCGGGGGCAGACACAGGAGGATCTCGATCCCGCGGGCCAGGGCCGGATCCTTGTGGTCCTCGACCACGCAGTGAAGGATGTCCCCGAGGTCGACGGGCCGCATCTCCTGCCGCAGGGTTCCCTTCTCGATCGACGACCACGCCAGCACGTCGTCGATGAAGCCTTTGAGTCGCGAGAGTCTGTCCAGCGACCGCTCGACCACGCGCTTTTGCTCGTCCGTGAGGGGGCCGAGATATCCGTCGCGCATGCCAGCCAGGTAGCCCGCCACGGCGCCGAGGGGAGACTTCAGGTCGTGGGATGCGACGGCAAGCAACTGTTTGCGCATCTGGTCGACACGGAGCAACTCGCGGTTCTTGCGGTCCAGGGCCTCGCTCAGCTCGATCACCTGGTTTCTGCTGCGAGCTCGCTCGTTCATGATCGAAACGGTCAAGAAGGTGAGCGCGAGGATCGTGACGGTCATGACACCGGGCAGGCCGAGCGTGAACAGCCAACTGTGCAGCGGGTCGGTGGCGCCGAGGATCTCGACCGGACGGTAATGGGCGATCAAGCCCGTCTTCTCGAGCACCCCCAAGGAAAAGATCAGCGCGCAGGCGAAGCACGCCACGGCGGCGGCACGAACCGGCTCGAGCAAAATACCGGCGACGACCACGTGGAACAGGAAGAACATCACGAACGGGTTGGTCAGCCCCCCGGCGAAGTGGAGCAGGCCGAACAGGGCCAGCAAGTCGAGGAGGATCTGGGCCAGTGCCGCCTGGCGTCCGCGCCGAAAGGTGGGCGCCTCCGCGGCCCCCTCGCCCTGCCTCCCTTCCTCACGCCGCAGGTAGACGTAGAAGGCTGCGTTGTAGAAAACGATCCCTGCGACGATCGAGTAGAGCCACGGGTAGGCGTAGCTCGCAAGGCCCAGAACGAACTGTGCGATGAACACTGCCAGGCCCGCGCAAGCTGCCGCGGCCCAGCGAAACTGCACGAACAGGTGGAGGAAGTAGGAGAAGTTGGGCGTCCGGGGCGGCGGTGACCGCAACGAACTCTCGCAAGCCCTCTCTTGCTCCTCCCTCATGCTCCGTCGATTCTAGCGCCGACCGGAACCCCCGTTCAAGCTCGCCAACCCGGTCACGCCCGTGGGTTGCCCGACGAGCGTCACTGCTCCCATCGGAGAGTAACCAGAATTTGGCGGAATCCCCCCGGCTGGATTCCGTCCGGGAGACGGCTCGCGATGTAGACTCGGTCGAAAGCATTCTTCACCGTGAGCGACGCGGAGAGTCCCGTCGGAGCGTGGCGGAAGCCTGCCGCCGCATCCACGACATGATAGGCGGCAATCTTGCCGTCTGTGCCTCGGGCGTTCGTCGGCTGCTCCGCGTTGGCCTCGTCGGCGAACTGCTCTCCCACGTACGTCCAGGCGGCCCGGGCGAAGGGCCCCCTCGGATGGTCGAGGTCCAGGCTGCCTGACGCGGCGTGCATAGGCGAATAGGGCAGGAAATTTCCGCCAAACGCTCCTCCGAGGAACGTGGCACGCGTGAACGTGTAGGCCAGTCGCCCCACGATGGAGGGGTCTATCCGAAGCGCCTTTCCCAGGTCCACGTGGCCGGCCACCTCGACACCGTGGTGCCGGGTCTGCCCACCGTTGACGAGCTCGCTCTGCTGGCCGCCAGCGGGGGTGTCCAGGATGATCTGGTTGTAGAACTTCGTGTAGAAAACCGTGGCCTCGGCCCCCGACCAGCGCGAAGGGTGCAGTCGAGTCCCCGTCTCCACCTGCACGCTCCTCTCGGGATCAAGCCTCGCATCCTCTCCATCCGCGCTCACCGCCTGGCTGACCCGGGGCGGCGCAAATCCCGCGTGAACACCCGCGAACGCGTGCGCATCGGGAACCCCCACCACCACCCCCAGCCCCGGCATCACCGCACCGAACCCGCTCGTCCCCTGGGAAAACACGTCTCGAGGCGACCCCTCCACCACCTGACGAAGCATCTCTCGCCGAGACTCGCCATACTCCACGCGCAGCCCCGGCGTCACGAGCACCTCGGGGAGCAACGCCATCCGGTCCTGCAGATACGCCGCCACCGCCAGCGTCCGGTATCGCTCGTCCACCCGCAGATCGCCCGCATCCGACGCCGGCGCCTCCGTCCCAAACTGCCTCGCTCGGGCCGTCTCCCCATGCATGCGAACCCCCGCTACCGCGGTGTGCACCACCGGTCCCGTGGCGAAGCGATGCTCGAACCGCGGCTCGATCCCAGCCACGTCGTAAGAACGGTCCCGGATCGTCCCCGAATCGCGGAAGTACACCGCCCCCCCCTCCAGCCCCGTGTCCCCCACCACTCGCTCGTACGCCCGCGACGGGTCCTGAGCTCGATCGTAGTCCTGCCGGCGCCACACCCGAGCTGTCTGATAGGCATACAAGCGCGTCTCGAGACGGGTGTCCAAGTCGAAGTCCACCCGATGGTGCAAGACAGCATCATAGCGACGCACGTCGAACCGATCGTGATACGCGGCATTGGGCTGCCGGGGGTCCTTGGCGTACATGGGCTCGGTGAGGCCGAGATAGGGGGACTCCGAGGTTTCGTCGTACACGCTCAGCTTGAGCGTGGCCTGGGCCCGCTGGGAGAGCTGCCACCCGACCTTGGCAAGAACGTCGTCCGTCCGGAATGGGACCTGGCGAAACCCGTCGCCCTGGCGATGCACCGCCTGCACGACGTACCTTGCTTCCCCGAAGCGGTCCCCATAACGGGCGAGAGCCTTTCGCGACCCCTGGGTTCCCGCCTCGACCTCGGCGACCCAATGCTCCTGCGACGGCAAGGGAACCGTGATGAAGTTGACCACGCCGCCGATGACGCGTGGCCCGTGGAGAAGGCTGCCACTGCCCTTGAGGACCTGCACGGCGTGCACGCGGTCCACGGGTGTGGAGTAGTACAGGTCCGGCTCCCCGTAGGGGTTCAACGCGATGGGCACCCCATCCTCCAGCACCTGCACGAGGAGACTGCGCTTGGGGCTCAATCCCCGCAATCCGATGTTGAGTCGCAGTCCCAGCCCCTCCTCGGGCGTGACCCGCACCCCCGGCACGGTGCGCAGAATCTCCCCCGTATCCGCGGGGCGAATCCGCTTCACCTGCTCCGGCCCCACCACCTGCACAGACCCGGGAATGCGCTGCAACTGGTCCGCAATCTGCCCCACAATGAAGACCTGCGGCTCCTCGGGCGGCACATCTTCCACTTCCGCCGCTTCCGTCTCTTCCGACGCCAGCGCAGAACCGTGAACCAACGTGATAGTCATCACCCACGCAAGCAAGGAGACTCGAGCCATGGCAAGCACTCTATACCAACCCCGCTCCCTTGCGCACCCCGCGCCCAACGCGGCTCACCCAAAACGCCTCGCCTTCCGCTCGGATGTGTGAATGGACATCTCGACGGTCCCCGTTCCGCTCCTGCTTGACCGGATCCACGCCCAGAGGCAAGGTCCGCCGCAACCAGCGCACCCCACCGCCGACCGCTAGAAAGGCTGTCCCATGGGCAGGACCATCGTCGAGAAGATCCTCGGAGCACGCGCCAACCGAAACGCCACCGCCGGCGACATCGTCGACATCCACGTGGATGTCCGCGTCGCCCGCGACTTCGGTGGCGCCAACGTCGTCAAGCACATCCGGTCCACCGGCTTGCCCGTGCACGACCCGGGTCGCACCTACTTCACCTTCGACTGCAACCCCACCGGCAGCGACCAGAAGTACGCCACCAACCAGCAGGCCTGCCGCATGTTCGCCCGCGACCACGGCATCCGCGTCTTCGACATCGACCAGGGCATCGGCACCCACCTCGCCATCGACCGCGGCCTCGTCGGCCCAGGCGACACCTTCGTCTCCACCGACTCCCACGCCAACATCCTCGGCGCCATCTGCGCCTTCGGCCAGGGCATGGGAGACCAGGACATCGCCCACGCCTTCGCCCACGGGACCGTCTGGTTCCGCGTGCCCCCCTCCGTACGCATCGAGCTGCGCGGCACCCCCGCCCCCGACGCCACCCCCAAGGACGTCACCCTCGCCCTGCTCAAACGCTTCGGCGCCAACGGCTTGCTCGGCGTCGCCGCCGAGATGTACGGCGATTACGTCGACAAGCTCGACCTCGCCGGGCGCATCACCATGGCCTCCATGTTCACCGAAATGGGCGCCATCATTGGGCTGTTCCCCGTCAACGACGCCGTCGCCCATCACGTCCGCTCCGTCTCGAACCAGGAGCCCAACGTCGTGTTCGCCGACCCGAACGCTGTCTACGCCAACCGCTTCGAGGTCGACATCGATGGCATCGGGCCCATGATCGCACGCCCCGGCCACCCCGAAGACGTGGTCCCCGTCTCGGAAGTCGAGGGTCTCCCGATCGACTCCGCTCTCGTCGGGTCCTGCACCAACGGGCGCATCGACGACGTGCGCGCCGCTGCCGCAGTGCTCAAAGGAAGACACGTGGCCGACGGGGTCGTGCTCAAGATCGTGCCTTCGACCGACGCGGTGTGGACGCTTGCCCTGGAGGACGGGCTGCTCCGGGATCTCAAGCGTGCGGGAGCCCTCGTGGGCAACGCGGGGTGTGCGGGGTGTGCGGCAGGGCAAGTGGGCCAGAACGGCCCCGGTGAGGTGACCGTCTCCACCGGCAACCGCAACTTCGCAGGCAAGCAAGGCAAGGGAGAAGTCTTCCTCGCATCCCCCGAAACCGTGGCCGCCTCCGCCGTCGCCGGGTGCATCACCACCGCGAAGCACCTCGCCGCAGGAAGCGTCACCCATCGCCCGCGGAATGCGCAGCCCCAGCCCCTGAAGCAGGACCCCATCGCCCGCTCCACCGCACCCACCAAGGTCACCGGACGCGTCTGGCGCATCCCCGTCGACAACATCGACACGGACATGATCTTCCACAACCGGCACCTCGCTATCACCGCGCGCGAGGAGATGGGCCCGCACGCCTTCGGCAACCTCCCAGGCTTCGAACGCTTCGCCAAGGAAGCCAAGCCCGGGGACATCGTCGTCACCGGCAAGAACTTCGGCGCCGGAAGCTCCCGCCAGCAAGCCGTCGACTGCTTCCTCGCCCTGGGCACCAGCGTCATCGTGGCCGAGTCCTTCGGCGCCATCTACGAGCGCAACGCGATCAACGTCGGCATGCCCATCCTCTGCGCCCCCGCGCTCGACGCGGTCCAGGACGGGGACGAAGTGAACGTCGACTTCCGCACCGGCGTTCTCGAGGTCGCATCTCGCGGGGTGTCGGTGCAGGGGCAGCCTTTCTCCGACGTACAGCTACGGATCTACGAGCGCGGAGGTCTCCTGGTTGCAGGCTGAGCGCCTACAACCGCGAGCTTCGACGGCCTACACGGGAGAGCAAGCATGACGAGACAAGGTCAAGCCGGAAGGCAAGGCGCGGACGTTCGGTCCGATTGCCATGTCGCCTGTGAGCTACGCGATCAGGGTGGCATCGATCTCGCGGTCGAATCCAAGGTCGCCACGATGTTCGGCAAGAAGATCCGCGAGCAAGTCCACGGGGTCCTCGCGGAGATGAAGGTGGAGCATGCGACCGTCCGCGTGCAGGACGGGGGAGCGCTGCCCTTTACCCTCGACGCGCGTGTGGAGGCTGCCGTGCGCGCCGCCGATCCGTCCTTGACGCGCGGCACGCTGCCCGACCCGATCCCTGGGTGGGACGGCAAGACACGGCGGGATCGGTTCCGCAGGTCGCGCCTGTACCTCCCGGGCAACGAGCCCAAGTTCATGATCAACGCTGGACTGTACGGCGCCGACGCCCTCATTCTCGACCTCGAGGACTCGGTGGCGCCCATGCACAAGTTCGCCGCGCGCTACCTCGTTCGCAACGCCTTGCGCGCCCTCGACTTCGGGGGCGCGGAGCGCATGGTCCGCATCAACCAAGGCAGCCTCGGCCTCGAGGACCTCGACGTCATCCTTCCCCACAACGTGCATCTGGTGCTCATCCCGAAGGTCGAGTCGGCGGACCACGTGCGGGAGGTGGACGAGCGCGTCGTCCGCCATCTCGGCAAGGACCACGGCGTACTGCTCATGCCGATCATAGAGAGCGCCAAGGGCGGCTGGTTCGCCTACGACATCGCCATGGCCGCGCCCTCGGTCATCGCCTTGGCCATCGGGCTCGAGGACTACACGGCGGACATCGGCACGCAGCGAACGAAGGAAGGCAAGGAGAGCCTCTGGCTCCGGCAGCAGGTGGTCAATGCCGCACGGGCCGCGGGGGTTCAGCCCATCGACACGGTGTTTTCGGACGTGGCCGATGCCGAAGGCCTTCGCGCAAGCGTGATCGAGGCCAAGGAGCTGGGGTTCGACGGCAAGGGGTGCATCCACCCGCGCCAGATTCCGATCATCCACGAGGCCTTCGCGCCCACGGGCCAGGAGATCGACAAGGCCGTGAAGATCGTGTGTGCGTTCGACAAGGCGCAAGAGCAAGGGCTCGCGGCCGTGTCCTTGGGAAGCAAGATGATCGATCCGCCGGTGGTCAAGCGGGCCTTGCACACCGTACAGCTCGCGGTGGCTTGCCACCTGCTCCCCGCGGACTGGAAGAGCCAGGAGGTGTCCTCATGAGTGCGCTGGTCGAGAATGCCGCGGGACGCCTGGTCCCCACGGAAATCAACGGCAGGCCCGCCGTGCCCTTTCAGGGCGTCGACAAGTACCGTCCCACAGGGCGCAAGGCGGGCCCCCCGATCCGCTCCTGCGCGGACTACCCCGCCGACGGCAACAAGGTCGTGGGGAGCTTGCGCGAAGCGCTCGAGAAGTGCGGGGTGAAGGACGGGATGACGGTCGGGACGCACCACCACTTCCGCAACGGCGACTTCGTGGCGAACGCCGTGATCGACACGCTCGCGGACATGGGGGTGCGTGACATGGTGTGGGCGCCTTCCGCGTCGTTCCCCTGTCATGCGCCGATGGTTCGCCACCTCGATTCCGGGGTGATGCATCACATCGAAGGGAGCATGAACGGGCCGCTGGGCGAGTACTGCTCGGCAGGCAAGATGCGAGGCCTCGGCGTGCTACGCTCCCACGGCGGCCGCTTCCAGGCCATTCAGGACGGCGAGCTGCACATCGATCTCGCTGTCATCGCCGCCCCCTCCGCCGACCCCTTCGGCAACGCCAATGGCGTCAGCGGCGCCAACGCCTGCGGTCCCCTCGGCTTCGCCCTGGCAGACTCGCTCTACGCCGACCACGTCATCGTCGTCACCGACAACCTCGTCCCCTTCCCTTGCGTCCCGTGGCAAATCCAAGGCCAGAACGTCGACTTCGTCGTCGTGCAGGACCGCATCGGCGACCCGAACCAGATCGTGAGCGGCACCACCCAGGTCACCCGCAGCCCCGACCGACAGCTCATCGCGGATCAGATCGCGCGCTTCGTGGCCGAAACCGGCATCATGCGCGACGGCTTCTCGTTCCAGGCGGGAGCCGGCGGCATCACGCTCGCCTTCGCCCTGTACCTGAAAGAGCTGATGCGCAAGGCGGGCGTCAAGGCGCGCTTCATTCGGGGTGGGTCCACCAAGTACCTCGTAGACATGCTGCAGGAGGGATTCACGGACTACATCCTCGACGGGCAGACCTTTGACCTCGACGGGGTTCGGTCCATGCGGGAGGACCCGAAGCGCCATCTCGATACGAGTCCCTTCACGAGCTACAACTTTCATGGCAAGGGCAACTTCGCGTCCCTGCTCGACTGCGTGGTGCTCGGCGCCACGGAGGTGGACCGCGCGTTCAACGCCAACGTGGTCACCCACTCGGACGGGGCGCTGCTGCACGGCATCGGCGGGTGGCAGAACTGTCTCACCTCGAAGTGCACGATCCTGGCTGTTCCGAGCTTCCGAGACCGCATCCCCGTGATCCTCGACCGCGTCACCACGCTTTGCGGTCCTGGGGAGCTGATCGACGTGGTCGCCACGGAGCGAGGCATCGCCATCAATCCCCGCCGGCAAGACCTCCTCGAGGCGGCGAAGAACTGCACCGTACCGATTCGGACGATCGACGAGATCGCGGACGAGGTGAACCGGCTGACAGGAGGCCCCCCGGAAACGCCCGTGCTGGGAGACAAGGTCGTGGCCGCGATCAAGTGGGTCGACGGGACCGTGATCGATAGCGTCCGTCAGTCCAGAGGGTTGTAGACTCCCGATCACTCCACGAAGGGGGGCACAATCAACCGCATCCGCTCCGCCACGAGCACGGAGTTCAAACGCAGAAACTCGGGGTTCCCGTCCGCGTCCTTGAAGAACTTGATCTCGGTGGGGCGGTCGGGGGACTCCAGCGTGCAGTGGAATACACAGGGACACCCCGGCGCGAGGTCGCATGCCATCCCATGCCCGTTCAGGCGCAGGTTGCCACGCAAGCTCCGCGTGATCGTGATGAACTCGTTGAGGCGACGGTAGGTACCGATGTACCGGTTGGAGTTCGCGGGGTCCTCCTTTTCGTCCAGCATCGGCGCGGGAGGCAGCTTGACCAGGCTCCGCAAGGCGGCCTCGACGATCGCCCCGTCGTCCCAGATCTCCGCCGGCAGCTTCTCGTTGGTGAGACGGACGTACCCAATCCCCATGGACGGGACCAGGATGACGCTCGAGGAATAGCCCGCGACATCCCCACCGAACGTCAACGTGCGGAAGCGGTACGTCTGGATGTCATCGACGCGGGCAAGGCCCGCAACGGACCGCAGTGACCCGAGGGTGATCGCGGTGTGCGAGCCAGTCTCGACGTCCGGCTCCGTCAGGCGCTCGAGGCCACGGGCGGACAGCACCTGCTCGTTGCCCTCCATCAGGAAAAGACCGAGCTTGGCGAGGTCCTTGACGGTCGTCATGCTGCTCGACGTCGGCCAGTTCACCGGGCTCAGCGTGCAGGGGTCCTCGAGCCCTTCGTTGAAGGCAAGGCCGCTGTGAATGGTCAGGTCCTCCAGACGGAACAACGTCCTGGACATGCCGAGCGGCCTCAGCACGTGGGTCAAAATGGAGTCCTGGTAGCTCTGCCGGTCCGTTCGCTCGATGAGCAAGCCCAACGTGCGGAACTCGTCACCCGAGTAGTTGTCGAGGCGCCCGGGGGGATACTCCAGCCAGTCGAACTGGAAGGCCCATCGGGTCAGGTACCGCTCCAGCGCAGCTTCGTTCTCTGTGCACCACGCGTCCATCGGGTCGTGGCTGCTCTTGAGCCCTGACGTCATGTTCATCAGGTGACGGACCCGCATCTCGGGGAGCCAATTCGGATGCTTGTTCATGTACTGCAGAGTCATCTCGGGCAGGAGCCGCGGCACCTCGTCGTCAAGGCTCACCACTCCCTCCTCCACCAACTGCATGACGCGAATCGTCGAGGCCACTTGCGATACGGCCGTGTTGACGAACAGGGTGTCGGCGGTGACCGGTTTGGACAAGACGTTGCGACGGTCTCGCCGCCCGTATCCTTTGGACCAGGCCACTCTGCCGTCTTCGATGATGGCGAAGGCCGCGCCGACGTCCGGAAGCGCCTCGAGCCTCTTGGCGATTGCGCGGTCGATTGCGGTGAAGCGGGACACCACATGGTAGTCGTCGGGAGGAGGCAGCGGGATATCCCCGGTACCGCCCGTGTCGCCACCTCCACCAAAGCCGCCGACCGCTGCGAACCCAGCGAATGCTGCAAATCCGCCGCCCCCTGCGCCCCCTGCCCCGCCGGATTGGACTTGGGATTCGGTGTCGTCGGAGCAACCTAACGACGCTAGCAGCACAAAGCCCACCGCCGCATGTTTCCACATGGTGTAGTCCCCCTTTCAAGACGTACAGTGGAATTGCCCCGCCCAGACGGCTCACAAAAACCCACATCGTCACCTTCAGCATGCATCGAGCCCAACAAGGGCAAGACTTGACCGCAGCCGTGGTCCTCGACCTGCTTGCCGGAGCACCGATCTAACCAAGTCCGTCCCGCCTAGTACCGTGTGCCCGAAGTGAGTACCGGGATCGCACTCCGGAGAACCACAGGGGTCGCAGAAGGCACAGAAGGGTGTGTACGGAGTTGGGTGGTGCGTGTTGCCCCTGGCTCCGCCCGTTCCTGGTTCTCTGTTCCGTGTTCCGTGTTC
>Ga0209575_10000312_pt1 | contig 40274 bp, 32 predicted proteins | sample Medcelwee11metaG_FD_187172 | JGI IMG/M metagenome (GOLD analysis project Ga0209575, IMG submission 187172) | Freshwater pond sediment microbial communities from the University of Edinburgh, under environmental carbon perturbations - Medium... | ecosystem: Environmental > Aquatic > Freshwater >...
GTTGTGGTAAATAAAAAACTGACCAAGATTAACGAAATGTTTTTACGGGGTCAAGAAGCCGAAATTATCCATCATGGTGATGTTACTGGTGACGGTTACAAGCATTGTTTGGGATTGGTTCAGGAATCTCCTGGAAAATACTGTTTCTTAGATCAACTGAATAACTGGGCAAGTCCGCAAGCTCATTATGATTCGACTGCGCCTGAGATTCTTGAAGTGATGCCAGATGTTGATTTTATCGCAGCCAGCATGGGGTCGGGCGCTACTTTGTACGGTGTTTCGACTTTCATGAAAAAACAGAAGCCAGAAGTGAAGATCATCGCTTCGAATGGAAAACCGGGCGGGAAAAAAATTGCTGGTACATTTGTGGAAGGACCGGATTATATTACTCCTTTCATCAAATCCTTGCGAGAGGAAGGGTTGGTAGATTTTATCGGCTATGCTTCTTATGAACAAGCTATAGATCGCGTTAAGCAAGATCTGATAACAAAGGGCTTTAATGTCGGTCCTCAAACTGGTGGCGTGTTTGAAGCCACTATTCAGGCCATTGACCAGCTTAATCTTTCTGGAAAAATGGTGATTATCTCCGGAGATCATTCCTGGAAAAATATGGATAAGCTTTTTCCGGAAATGTTTTCTTAATTTTGTTCAAACAGCTTCCCCTTGACGGATTGTCGTCAAGGGGAGTTTTATTTTTTATGCAATATTTACTTCATATGGTTTTAGTGTTAAAATGAAAGTAATAATAACCAAAAATATAAGCTTTAAGTAATAAAATACAAATGAACGAATATATAAAGAGTGGTGCATATAAGTGGAAAGTATGCATTCCTTTAGTTTATGGCTCAAAATCAATAGAATGCTTTGGACAAGCATGTCTAGAAAAAAAATCTGAGGAAATAATTATTACGGTTCCCAGTTTTCAAAATGGCGATAAACACACTCTAGTTTCAATTGACGCTCAAAAACAAATCAAGATTCATACATTTCCAGTAAATATACAACGTTGTTATGCTCGGATTGATGGAAATGATCTTATTTTGAGCAATATTGCAATAGAATTATTTAAAAAAAATGAAAAAATAGAAATAAGAGGAGAAGTTTTGTTAAGACAAATTTCTAATTTAATTGTTCCTCTAGATGATTTATTTGTAGATGTTAAGTTGCTGGATGCCTCATCGATTTATAAAATACAAGCTGGCAAGATTATTTTTGATGAATCAAAAATTAAATTTATTAAAAGCACTCCTTCTTCGATTCAGGAATATGCATTTAATAACTTTGAAAATATATGCAAAGAAGGAAAGCCATTAGCTGTGCTTCTTAGCGCGGGTATTGATTCACGCTTAAATATTGCTTTGGCTTGTCATTTTTCAAAAAAATACAAAAACAAAGTCATAGCTTATCATGAATACAAGGATAAAAAAGAATATGAAATTGCAAAACAGGTGGCTGATAGTTTGAAAGTTCCTTTTGTATGTGTTTCAAGAGATATGTTTCAAGAAGAACCATTGAAATATATCTTATCTCCTGAATTTATTGAATTTCACGGAGGTATTTATAGAGAAACTCTTGCTAGATGGTATAGTTATATGGATCTGATGCGATTTAATGATCCAGATTGTATAATAATAGGAATGGGAGCCGATGCTCACAAAGGAAGATATTATAGAGATATACATAAATTGCCAGAAGATGCTAACAGGATTATGGGGTATAAAATTAAAGAAAATAATATTAAAAGGGAAGAAGATTTTATGCCTTATTTTTCAAATAAACTAACAGATAAATTTTTTTCGGATATTACTGAAAGATCATTAATTTTTAGCAGTATTCATTCTAGAACTGATTTTATATTTTATCATGTCCGTACAGTTAAACAATCTGCGTCACGAACTCCTTTTTTTCATATGAATTATGGAGTCCAATTTCCGCTTAAAGATGATAATTTTTTATCCCAAGCTTTTAGCTTGCCCATGAAAGATAAAATGGACGGAGCTATCCCTTTGCGCTTTATTCAAAAACTGAATCCAAAAATTAGTAGTATTTCTTATAATAGCGGGAATCAAAAATGTTATAGAAGACAATATATTAATTTTTTTAGAAATCAAATCAAATTTTTTATGCAGAAATTCCCCAATAGTGACCGAAGAAACGAAAAAATAGCATGGAATCATCCAATGGTTATAGATAAGCTTGATGGAGCTTCTAGTGAAATAACTGCAAAGCTCGAAAAATTTATTAAGGAAAATCTGGGGAAGAAAAAACCTAATGGGCAAATTAAACCGGAATGTGCTTTGAGGGTATATTTGTTTTTAAGGCAAGCGGAAAAAAATCTAGGAGTTGAATTTATTTGCAAATAATTAAAAGATAAAAATGATGAATTTTTTCAAAATGATTTATGGCGGATTCTTTGGAAATAGAGTTACGCCAGATATTCGAAAATTTATTAATTTAAATCGGAAGTATTGGGCGGATATCAAAGGATCTCAAAAAAAAGGATATATATTAGTTGACGGCCTAAAAAGCTCTGCCGCTTATTTAGTAGTAGCCTCAAGAGCGGTAAAGTCAATTGAAGAGAATACGGGCTGTTTGCCGATTGTGTTGGCAAATGCTTTTAGTTTTTCCTGGGGCTTTTGGAAGAAAGTATACGAGTCGTATAATATAAATAATTTTTTATATTTAAAAAATTATTATTGGCGAGCAGTTTTTGTTTTTAGAGCATTAATTTTGAGTTTGGATTTTTACATGAAAAAAAGAAATGTTTCTGATCTTTTAAAGCTGGAATTTGAAGGCGTGTATGTTGGAGATTTGATATACGACAATATTTTAAGATTTAATAAAGGATTATATACGATAGAAAAAATCAAGTGGAATTATTTTGGATATATTTTTTCCGCTTTTTTGAGAGTAATGATTTGTAAAGAAATTTTCAACAAATATAATATTAAATACGTTTATGTTTGTTTGCCTGTTTTCATAAAAGGTGGAATTTTGGTAAGAATTGCTGACCAGAAAGGCGCAATAGTTGTTTTGGCGAGTAGAAAATTAATGAAAAGTTACGAAGGGCTGGATATTATGGAGGGAAAATATCGACCGAGGAAATTAGATGTAGAGGCACTTAGACAAAAAGATCAGTTATATAAAGATATTGATGCCTATTTCAATAAACGCTTTTCCGGTGAAGTCAATGAAATTGATGTTTTAAAATCTTATAAAGGGAAAATTGAATACAATAAGGATGTTTTATGTGAAAGACTAGGGCTTGATAAAAGCAAGCCGATTGTTTTTATTATGCCTCATGCCTTTTCTGATGGTCCTCATCATACTCCAATAGAGAAACTTCTTTTTAGGGATTTTTATGTTTGGCTGGTAGAAACTATAAAATGTGTTTCTGAAATTACTAATATTAATTGGATTATGAAGCCACACCCAATGTCTTTCAAATATAATGAAGAAGGGGAAGTAAAAAGGCTAGTTGATTTATATGGAAAAAATAATATAAAAATATGCCCTGATGATCTAAACACAAAGAGTATCAAGGATATAGCGGATGTGATACTTACTGTTCAGGGCAAGTCTGGATTAGAATTTGGTTGTTTTGGTATTCCTGCTATTGTCACATCGCAAGCATCTTATAGCGGATTTGGATTTACAATTGAACCAAGAACTGTCGAAGAATATTTTAATCTATTAAAAAATATATCTGCTATACCAAAATTAAATGAAGATCAGATAAAGACCGCAAAAGTTTTATCCGCAATAATGTTCCTTTATTCACGCACTAATGATCCGATGTTTCCTCCAGAAGAAGATATTTTGTATTTTCGATATAACGAAAAGGCAAGGTGGAAACAAAATTGCTTACTTATGGAAAAATATTACAGAACTAGAGATGAATTTTACTTAAGAGTAAAAGATTTATTAGATTTAAATTTATATAAAAAATATCTAAACTGATGAAAAAAATAAAAATTTTTTTTGCTTATAGACATACGGATAATCCCTGGGGTGGCGCGAACAATTTCATTAGGGCGTTGTATAATGAAATAAAAATCAACCCTGAGTTTGATGTGCATCATGACATTAATTTGAAAAGCGATATAATTTTTTTTAGCCAATTGTCTCGTGGTAAGGGAAATGTTTCATCTGGTAGCGAAAAGCGTTATCATTTTTCCGATATAAAAAAATTAAAAAATACAAGCAAAGCAAAGCTTATTGTCAGAGCGGTTAATCTTAATATAAATTCCTATTGCATTTCAAATATAAAATCTTTTTTGGGATACTTGAAATATGGTTTATGGTCAGACATTCAAACAATCAGACTTGTAAATCTTGCTGATTTTGTAATTTTTCAAAGCGAGTTCCAAAAATCTTTTTTTAAAAAATGGGGGTATAAAGGTAGTAATAGCATAGTTATCCATAATGGCGCCCCATTAATTTTCAAGAATAAAAATTTTTCAGTTGGAGAAATTCATAGTCCATTAAAATTTGTTTCTAATTCTCATTACAAAGAATTTAAAAGGCATGATATTATAGCTAAAATATCCATACTAAAAGGAGTCAAAGTAATTCATATAGGAAAATGGTCAGAAAAAATAAAAAACCACAAAGTTGATATTCGGGGCACCTTAACGCATGAAGAAATAGTGGAAATATACAAAAATGCTGATTATTTGTTGCATCCTGCTATTAATGATCCTTGTCCAAATTCAGTAATTGAGGCTTTGTGTTTTGGATTGCCGGTCATTTATAATAGTGGCAAAGGAAGTAGTGAAGAAATTGTCAGGGGAAATGGGATTTCAATTGATGAAAATAATTTAGAAAAAACAATTCAGCTTGCAAAGGATAAATTTTCAATATTGAAACAAAAGCTTTCCAGTGATCGTGATTATTATTCAATAAATAGATCAGTTTCTATGTATGTGGAAGTATTTAATAAATTTAAGGAAAGATAATTATGGAAGAAATAAAAAAGGAGAATATTTTTAATAATATTAACTGTCCAATTTGTGGAAGTAATAATTTTAAAATTGTTATTAAATTAACACCTAGCCAATTTTTAAGTGAAGAAAGAAAAGAATATTATAATTTAAAAGTGCTGGGAGTTGATGAGAATGCGAAATTTTGTATAAAAAAATGCAGAAAATGCGGATTTGTATTTGTTAACCCTAGATTGAGGAGTGATCTTTACTCGATAGTTTATAATGAAGCTAAAGTTGGTCAAAATGAAGTTAAGAATTGGGAGTTTAAAGAAAATGATCTGGGTTATTTATATAATTTATATAGCAAATATAGGGAAATATTTCCCTTGCTAAATGTTTTGCAATTTTTTAAAGAATATTTTAAAAAAGCAAAGAATGACGGCTATAAACGACTAAGATTATTAGATTATGGCTGTGGGCAGGGTCATATTTTGGATTTATGTAAAGTTTTTGGAGTTGATGGAGTTGGAGTAGATGTCGATTCTTTTAGATTGAACTATTGCAGACAGAAAGGATTAAATGTTATGTTGCCATCAGAATTGCCAAGTTCTGAAAAATTTAATATTATTATTTCTGATGCTGTTATTGAACATGTTGATGATCTGAATGCATATTTCAAATATGCAAGTGAAAGACTTTTAGAAAATGGAATTTTTTATCTTACCGGCTTAACTCCCAATATAATAAAGATTGAAAAAAAATGTGAATGTTATAGGCGGGTAATGCCATTGGAACATATAAATTATTTTACTCGCAAATCTCTACTAAAATTAGCTGATAGATATGGATTTAAGGAAGCTGATGGGAGCATAGGAGTTTTTGCCGCAAAAAATCTTATTCAATATAGCTATCCTATTTTAAAGAAATTTATGTTTAAAGGATTTTATCCAACGGGTTATTTTGAAACAATATTAATAAAAAAACAATAAAATGAGCAAGGATAAATCTTGGCTATACATACCTATTGAAACAAAAGCGAGAGACCTTTATGGGAAAACGCTCCTGGCTTCTTTTGCTGTTAAAAATGGCTTCAATGTTGTCCTTGGACCGAAAAAAGATATCAATTCCAAAAGCCTTTTTTTCCCTAGTGGAATAATTTTTAATGTAGGTTTGGCAAAAAATTTGGCCAGAAATTCTGCAAGGTTTAAAAAAGAAGGGCACCAAGTTGCAGTTATGGATGAAGAAGGCCTAGTTACATTAAAAGACGATATTTATTTGCATCAGAGAGTTTCAAAAGAAGGACTAGAGAATGCCGATTTATTTTTTTGTTGGGGAGAAAGACAAGCAGGTATAATTAAAGAAAAAGTAAGTAAAACGAATTGCAAACTTTTTATTACGGGTAATCCTCGTTTTGATATGTTAAGGCCGGAATATAAAGTTGTTTTTGATGAAGAAGCTGGAAAAATCAAAGAAAAATACGGAAAATTTATTTTAATAAATACTAACTTTGGACGCGGAAATCATTTTGCTGGAGATGCTTTTATGTTAAATTCCTTAAAAGAAAAAGGTTGGATGAACAATTCTGATGATGAAAAATATATCCTAGCTAATATTGATTGGCAAAAGAAAATGTTTAGGGAGTTTCAAGAAATGATTCCGGAAATAGCTAAAAAATTTAAGGAGTATAATATTATTATTCGGCCTCATCCTTCGGAAAAATATGATGTTTGGGAAAAAATAGCGGAAAAATTTTCAAATATAACTGTAGTTTATTCCAGTAATGCCATACCATGGATAATGGCAGCTGATGTTTTGGTGCATAATGGTTGCACTACGGCCGTAGAAGCGTTTGTCCTTGGAACTAAAACGATAGCCTATCGTCCGTTTATAATAGAAGATCAAGAAACTGAAATGCCCAATAAAATCAGCATCGAGGCGTATAATTTAGAAGAATTATTTAATATCATAGAGAAAATAATCAATAAGCCTGTTTTTAAAACTGAAGAATATAATTTTAAAAAAAAACAGCTGGATTATTTTTTAGCAGGTATAAGTGGGAAAACAGCTTCAGAATCGATATCGCTTAATCTTAAATCAATAGCTCGGTCGAATTATAAAAAAATAAATATTCTATTGATAGTGCTGTTTGAATTTTATGAGAGGATCATGTTGATGCTAAAAAAAATAATATCCAAAAATAAGGGGGATTACATATCATTGGCTTATCAATTGCATAAAAATCCCGGTTTAGCGAAAAAAGATTTCCAAGATTTTATTAAAAAAATATCCAGAATTGATAAGAGATTTGCTAATTTGAAAGTAAAAAAAATCGGACTGAGTTGTTATCAAATTTATGAAGACGAGTAATTTTTTTGAAAGAATAATAAGATTATTTGACGCCTTTTCCCCGAAAGTTTTGGTAATTTTTAGAATATCAATTTTCCGCTTAATGGGAAAGTTTTTTCTTTCTCAATCTGTTTCATCTAATAATATATTTAATTTTGGCGAAAAAGACAAACATATTTTTTTTGGTTATTATGACATAACTCCTTTTAGCAATGATGATAAAATAATTTTAGCAATGCGAGCACCGCTAATTGACAGAGCGCCAAAAATTCAAGATTATGCTGAAGTTGGCTATTATGATATTAATAATCCGGAAAGCAATTTTATTTCTTTAGGAAAAACTAACGCTTGGTGTTGGCAACAAGGTTGCAGATTACAATGGCATGGAGAAAGAGAAAATAAAATAATTTATAATAATATAATTGATGGAGAATATGGCGCAATAATTCAAGAATTTCCAAGTGGTAATATTGTCAAAAAGATAAAAAGGTCGCTGTATGCACTGAGTAAGGACGGAAAATGGGGGCTTTCTTTGAATTTTTCTCGCCTTCAACGCCTAAGACCGGGCTATGGATATGGCAGTTTATCAGATAAAAGTATTGGCAATTTATGTCCGGATGATAATAGCATAGAACTTGCTAATTTAGAAACAAATGAGGTTCGCCAGTTGTTTTCTCTCGAGGAAATTTCAAAAATAGAACCGCATAATTCAATGTTGGGTGCGGAGCATTATTTTAACCATTTAATGTTTAATCTTTCTGGTAATAAATTTCTTTTTTTTCATTTATGGATGGATAGAAATGGAAAAAGATATTCGCGTCTCTTTGTTGCAAATAGAGAAGGGGATAATATAAAACTTATAAACAATAGCGGATCTGTTTCTCATTATAATTGGATTTCAGAAGACGAAATAATTTTATACAGCTTAATAAAAGAAAAAAATGAATATACTTACGCTATCTTCGATAGTCGAAATGGCGAAATTAAATATTTTGGAAAAAATATTCCTTCGGCGGATGGTCACCCAACGCTATTAAAAAATGGCGAAATTATTATTACTGATACTTATCCTGACTTATGCTCTCAAAGAAATTTGCTTAGTTATAATATAAAAGAAGATAAAACCAAAGTGTTAGTGAGATTTGACAGTTCTTCTGATTTAACGGGGGAATTCAGATGTGATTTGCATCCTAGAATAAGCAATAATCAAAAAATGATATGCGTCGATAGAATTATCGATGGCAGAAGAAATATTTCAATTGTTCCGCTTGATGCTGAATTGCTATAACTTTTTTAATTTTCCATTAATGAAATTATTTTTCGCGCTCTTTCTTTCCATGTGTATTTTCTAGCTTTATCAAAAGCTTTTAGTATCTTAGTATAAGCTTTGTCTTTATTCTTTATAATCTCATTTATTTTATTAGCAATATCATTGCTGTTTTTACTTTCATAAAAATAAACTTCGTTTTCATCAAGAACTTCTCTTATTCTTGGAAAATCGGCGACAATTATTGGTCGCTTTGTTGCCATATATTCAAAAATTTTCAAAGGCGACATATAATTTATCGTGGGAACCTCTACTGTATAACCTGCAAAAAGAATGTCGGCAGCTTGGTAAGCTAATTCCGGACAGTCTGTATATCCTTTAAATATAAAATTTGGAATTTCCATTGTTGCTTTGCGGATATATTCTTGATCTTTTCCAAATATTACAAAATAAACCTCGGGGATTTTTTTTGATGCTTCAATTAAAGCTGGAATGTCGCGATCTTTTTGGGTTGAGCCAACATAGATAAGGACAATCCTGTCTAAGGGAAGATTCATTTTTTTTCGCGCCTCTTCTTTTGAAATGGATATATCAAATTCAGATGGATTTACACCATCTTGCAATATTTCAAAATTAGCCGGATTTAATCCGGGCTGTATAAGTCCGTCTTTGAGTCCTTGGCTTATTAAAATGACACGATCGAGTCTCGAAGAAAATTTTTTATGCAACCATTTCCACCAGCATCTTTTTGGGACATCGTGCATTTCGTAAAATACCTTTTTATTTTTAAAAAATAATTTTACCAGAAGTGCAAAAGTAATATCTCGGGTATATATGCGTTTGATTTTTCTATACTTTGCAATAAATAAAAGAAACAGAACGATATCATCAAGCACAAAAAAACCAATTTTTTGTTTTAGAAATATTGCTTGAAAACTACCTTTTATTTTGTATTTGTCTTTGATTTTTTCTGAATTCTTGCCAAAAGACAAAAGAGTTGTCTTGTGACCATTTTCCTGAAAAGCTTGGCACATTTTGATAACTTGGACTCGATTGGCCTGATTAATGCCAAAATCGGCGTTTCTGGCGTATAAAATTTCATAGTTATTCATATATTGATTTGAGAAGAATTTTAAATAGTGTTAATATGTTTATATTACCATAAATAAAATAATTTTTAAATCTATGGCACTGATCAATTTTTCTGAATTAAAAACGGTAGGAAAAATGGCAAAAAAAGTAATTATGCGAAGTTTATTTAAAAAAAATAAGCTTCCAGAATATAACGATACTATGGGCAATCTTATTAAAAGTTCAATAACGGTGTTTACGAGTATCGTGGGGAATAAAGATTCCTTGATTGACGATCAAATTACTCAAGGTGCAAATTTTATAGCTTTTACAGATCAAAAAAGCAATGTATGGAAAACAATAAAGCCTTATGATAAGTTTAAGGATGAAAGAAGAAATTCTCGTATTTATAAAATAATGCCTCATATGTTTTTTGATTCAGAATATTCTATTTGGATGGATGGAAATGTAAAATTGAAAGTTCCAGCTGAGGAAATAATAATGAAATTTCTTAAAAATAAAGATATTGCTTTGTGGAAGCATAAAAATAGAGATTGTATTTATGCTGAGGCGGAGGCATGTTATGAACAAAATAGGGATACCTCAGAAGCTCTAGGGGAACAAATAGAAGCATATAAAAAATTAAACATCCCAGTACATAACGGACTTTATGCAGCTACGGTTATAGTTAGAAGGCATACAAAAAGAATAAATGAGTTAAATGAAAAATGGTGGGCGCATTATACGCGATATTCAAAAAGAGATCAAATAAGTTTTCCAGTGGTGTTTCCTAAAGAAGAAATAAATTGCATAGAAGATGGAGAGATGTGGAAGAATAAATATTTTGAAAGAATAAATCATACTACAGAAGAATAAAAAAGATGGAAAAAATAAATTGCCCAATTTGTGATAACAATAAGTTTACTTTCGTGCTAAGCGGAGGTGATACCTTACATAATATTGAAGGAGAGTTCGATATTGTAAAATGTGAAAAATGTTCGTTAATATTAACTAATCCGCGACCAGACCCTAATGAAATAAAAAAATATTATCCAGATGATTATGCGCCGTACGGAGCAGATTTTAAACGTGCTGAAAATATAGCTAAACTAAGAAAAAAGCATAAGTGGTTTTTTGGAATAATTGATCCAAAAATGACGCTGGATTTAAATACGAATCAAGAAAGTATTAATGTTTTGGAAATTGGATGTGGAGCAGGAAATTTTCTTTATGAACTACAATGCTTACATCCAAAATGGAATATAACAGGAACAGATTTTAATGTAAAAAGCATAGATGCCCTAAAGAAATACAGGATGAATGTTTTTACTTCTGATTTAAAAAATCTTCACATTGAATCAAATAGCGTGGATATTGTTTATGGGTGGATGATTATAGAACATGTGCATGAGATAAACAAAGTTTTGTCAGAAGTGCATCGAATATTGAAAGATGATGGCAAATTTTCTTTTTCAATCCCAAATACCGGAAGCTGGGAGTTTGATTTTTTCAATCGAAATTGGTTTGCTTTGCAATTACCAACTCATTTGTATCACTTTACAGAAAAAACCATATCAGAAATTTTAGAAAAAAATGGTTTTGAAGTGGAAAAAATAATTCATCAAAAAAGTGTAACTAATATTTTTCTAAGTTTTAGAATAATTGCAGAAAAAAGTTCTCTACCAAAAATAATAAAGAAATTTTTAAGTTGGCTTTTTAGTTGGAATATCGCGTATTTTATTTTAACATTGCCGATTGCTTTTTTTCTAGCATTAATTAGGCAATCTGGTCGCTTAACAATTATTGCAAATAAAAAAGTATGATAAAAGACAATGAGTTGGTGAGTATTCTAATAGTTTCATATAATGCTGAAAAATTTATTTTGCAGACTGTTAAAAGTTGTCTTAATCAATCATATAGAAATATAGAGATACTTATTTTAGATAATGCTTCAAGTGATAAAACCGTAGAAATACTAAGAACTTTTAGTGATGAGCGAGTAAAAATTTTTAAAAAAGAAAAGAATGTCGGTCCTTATGTTGGATTGAATTTTCTTCTTGGGTATGCCAAGGGGAAATATGTGGCTATTCAGGATCATGACGACATTTGGTTTCCAGAAAAAATTGAAAAACAAATAGAATTTTTGGAAAAAAATCAACAAATTTTAGCGTGCGGAACGGAAGCTTTTTATTATTATGAAAAAAGAGGACTTCTTTTACTGGATAAATGTCAAGGCCTTGTGGATTTTGTCAATCATACTTCTCTTGTTTTTCGCAATAATGAATTCCGATATAATACGGATTATGTTTTAGCAGATGAATATTTTGAAAAAAAAGTATTAAAAAATAAAGGAAATATATTTTGCATAAGCGAGCCACTCGTAATTCATAGAATAAGAAATGATGGAAACAATCTTTCGCATAGTAGATTTTTATTTACCAGAAAGAATTTAAAGGATTTTTTTGAAATTAATGGTTTTAATAAAAAATCCTTAGTGTATATAGCAGGTCTTTTTCTTGTAAAATATTTTCCGGAAAAAATAGTTTGGCTTGTGATTAATATTGTGAAAATAAAATCAAAAAAAATCAGCAAAAATGAATTTGTTGCAACTTATCCAGAAATATTCTTGAAACCAAAGCTCAAGAGTAATTAGTGCCCAAATGCGATAGGCGTGGCTCACTTGTGTATTGGTATGTTCATCTAATATGGCTTTTGTAGCTTCTTTTTTAAATAACCCCCTGTTTATTGCTTTTTCAGACAAGAGGGTGTTATGGGTGAAATTCTTGAGTTCTGTGCGAAACCAGACATCAATTGGGATTCCAAAACCCATCTTTGGTCGAAACATAATTTCATCTGGTACCAACCCTCGCAAAGCTTCTTTTAAGATATATTTTTTATTATTGTAGCCTTTAAGTTTTAGATTAAAAGGAATTTGAGCAGTGAGTTCGAGCATCTCATGATCAAGGAAAGGAGAGCGACCTTCTAGGGCCACCGTCATAGAATCAATGTCCACTTTAGCCATCAAATCATCATGCAAATAAGTATTGAAATCAGCGTAAAGGCATTGATCCATCTTATCTTTAGTTCCAGCTTCGTTAAATTTACTAGCTACTATGTCATAGGAATCGATATTTTTAGTTTTTTCCTTAAAATCATCGGTATACATTTTTCCTTTCAGCTCATTGGAAAAATAGCGGATGTAATTTATATAGCGGTAATTGTATTTCTGAGAAAGTGTTTCGGCAAAAATATGAACTCTATCAAAAAAAGTGGTGCGGATGTTTTTAGCTAGAAATTTACTAATAGGTAAGATGATAAATTTATGGAGAGGTATGATTTTATCATACCAAAGAGAAAATTTTTGGACACTGTAACGACCATATCCAGCAAAATTTTCATCACCGCCATCACCATTAAGCGCAACAGTGACGAAATCGCGGGTCATTTTTGAAACATAATATGTTGGCAAAGCACTGGAATCAGCGAAAGGTTCTTCATATTGCCGAACAAGCATTGGTAAAAGCTCAATAGCATTTGGCTTCACAATAAATTCTTTATGATCAGTTTTGAATTTCTTGGCAATGATTCGGGCATATTTTAGTTCATTATATTTTTCTTCTTTAAATCCAATAGAGAAAGTTTTGACTGGAGTTTTTGAGAATTTACTCATCAGTGCAACAACAGAGCTGGAATCAATTCCTCCAGAAAGAAAAGCGCCAATGGGTACATCAGAAATCATTCGAAGCTTAACGCATTCTTCTAATTTTTTCAGTATTTTTCTTCCCCATTCATTTTCAGACAAATATAATTTTTTAGAATAATCGAGTTTCCAATATCTTTCCTTTTCAACTTTTTTGGTTTTTAAATCAATAAAGAGAAGATGAGCTGGCTCTAATTTTTTAATATCTTTAAACCCTGTGAGTGGCGCTGGGCAATACTGCAAAGTTAGATAATGATGAATAGCAATGTAATCTGGCTCTTTTTTGTATTCTTTTTGGGTCAAAATTGCTTTGAGTTCTGAAGCGAATATAAAAACATTTTCATCAAGATAATATTTGAACGGTTTTTTCCCCACACGATCACGAGCACAAAAAATAGTTTTTTCTTGTTCATCATAAATTGCAAATGCAAACATTCCACGCAGATGTTCTAGGCAATTTTTTCCAAATTTATCATAAAGCGCCAAAATTACTTCTGTGTCGGATTTTGATTTGAAAGAATATCCTTCTTTAATTAGCATTTCTTGTTTTTCTTGAAAATTATAGATTTCACCATTGAAAACAATTTGGTATCTATTTAAATAGCTCATCGGTTGGTGGCCAAGAGGGGAGAGATCAATAATTGAAAGTCGTCGATGGCCAAGTCCAACTTTTTTGTCAGATGAAATATATACACCACCGTCATCTGGACCGCGATGCATAATTTTTTTATTCATTGTTAAAATGTCCTGTTCTAAAACAGAATTATTTTCAAAATAAATTTTACCAGTTATTCCGCACATAATTAGTTATAAAATCTTGAAGACCAAAAAGTATGTCAGTATTAATTCCATAAGAATAAATGAGATTAATTGTGACAAAAACAACCATACTAAAATATAAAGATAATTTTGCTAATGCGTTGCTGGTTTTATTTTGCAATTTTTTCTCGATCAACTTAAAAGAAAACCAAAAGCCATACGCATATAGAAGAAAAGTAATTGGCCAAATGAAGACAAGGGATCTGTCGGCGTGTTCGTTGATGGAAGATAATAAAGAAAAAATTAAAGCAGCGCTATATAAAGATAAAATCTTATGTTGTTTGTAGCGAAACAAAATAAATATTATATAAATAAATACTGCTATAAACAAAGGATTGAATAAAATCCAGTCAAAATAAAGATTTTTTATATTTACAAATCCCGGGAATAGTTGATTGTTTAGATTGGTGGTTTGTTTTTCTGGAGGTGGTACGGAGCTGTCATTTTTTTGTAATTGTTCTGAAGATTTATCGACTATTTGCGATTGGTCTAAAGATGGCTGAGAAGTTGTTTCTAAGGATATTTTTTCCTCAGCTTTACTTGTTGGTTTAGAGATGGAATTTATTATATTGGAATTTATGATAAAAGATTTTACTCCGTATGGGTTATCTTTAAGTACCATATTTAAATAATAGGTTGTCGGAAGATAAAAAATAAGCAAAATAAAAATAGAAAAAGCCATTTTTTTGAAGGCTATTTTATCAATCGTTCCTTTAAAACAGGAATAAATAACAAGATAAAAAAGTGGAATTGCCAACATATAAACAAAAATCATATGGGTGTAATAGCCTATTGGAATCAATGCGGATAATATAATTTTCCAATGTTTAAAATTTCCAACTATAATTGCAAATATAATAAATATTAACAATACAGCAAAGAAATCTGGTACTATCCACCAAAAACCGTGGTAGCGTCCGCCATTATATAAAACAACAAATAATAGTAAGAAGGGTATTAATTTTTTGTCAGTCTCAATGCTTTTCAAAAAAATAATTAAAGAGGGTAATAAGAATAAAATTCCAAAGTAAAAGCTTAATTGAAACATTTCAGTAGCGTCTAGAGTCGATATTTTACTAATAAAGCCGAAAAAAAGTCGGTAAGATAAATGTTCAAATCCAAAATAATCAGTGAAGGATGTTTGGACATCATGACAAAAAACAAGATAGGGACATTTTGTAATTGTGTTTATATGATATACATATGTTTGAGCCTCTTCTCCTGTTGACCATTCATGATTAAATAGAACAGAAATTAAGAAAAATTTCCACCCGATAAAAACCAAAGAAACTAATAAAATCCATTTATTTTCCTTAATAAAATATATTAGTTTATTGATTTTATTTTTTATCATTTCTTTAAAATTCTTAGATATTTTTCAATTGAATTTTTCCAACTTAAATTATTCTGTATGCTTTCTTTAGCATTATTTCCGTATTGATTGATTTTCTCTTTGTCTAAAATCAATAGGTTTATTTTTTCTGCAATTAACCCAGAATTTGAATTTTTTATCAGTAATCCATTCTCGTTATCTCTAATAATCTCATCTGCCCCCTCACTGGAAGTAGCAATGATAGCACAGTTGCAGAGCATTGCTTCCAAGAGGGAAGTTGAAAGTCCGCCCCCAGGCATTGAGGAGTGTAGATAAATATCAGAAATTTTTAGGATGCTAATTGCTTTTTCTCGCGGTAAATTCCCAAACATTTTTACGCAATCTTCTTTTTCAGATATTTTTCTTAGATATTGAAAATCTTCACCGTCACCAATTATAAAAAAAATAATTTTTTCTTTCAGCTCTTTAGGCAAAAGTTTTATTGCTTCGATGCTATTTTCAACCCCTTTCCATTTATATAATCTTCCAACAAAAGAAATTATTATTTTGTTTTCAAATTCTTTTTTTATTTCTAAATCAGGAATAATTTTTGCAATAGTTTCAAAATCTAAACCGCGATAAATAATTGGAGATTCTCGCTTATCAAATCTTAAAACAAATTTTTGGACGGCTCTGGAAATTGATATATTTAAATCGGAAAATCTAAAAATTAAAAATCCAAAAATATGATCATATATTCTTGCGATAAGCGTTTTTGTTTTACTGGATAATTTTACGAAATCAGAACCATGCTCAATATGAATCCATCGAACTTTTTTTATTTTAGCATAAATAAGAGCAAGAAGGGAAGTATTGAAAAATCTTGTTCTGGAGATTATAATATCGAATTTTTCTTTAAATAATTTAAAAAACAGTTTCCAAAATTTTATATCCCAGAAGCAAGGCAGTGGATAATTTGAAATTATTTCAAAGGCGGGAAAGCGAATAATTCTTACGTTGTTGTATTTTATTTCATATTCAGGGGAATTTTTTGGTATCCTTGGTGTAAAAACAACAATATCTATGCTCTCTTGAGATAGATATCTATTAAATTCGTCAGCGTGTGATTCTAACCCTCCGATATGCGGAGGATAATATGGGCAAAATATTAATATTTTCATTTTTTTATTTTTTCTAAACTATCTTTCCTAGTAATCTCTGTAATTTGCTGTTCTAGTTTTTCGATGGCATTCAAAAGTTTGAAAATAATAAGGAAAATCAGGATAAAGCCGACTAAAATCACAGCGTTGATATTACCTTCGATGCCGATGAGTTCGGCTAGGCTCATACTTATTTTAGGATAAACAACAATTGTAATCATTCCGCCCCAAACAATCACTCGAATGAGAAGTTTCAAGAAAGACTGATTCTTTTGTTTTTTGAAATATCGATCCAATCCTTGATAGATCATCAAAGAAGAAACGATAATGACGGCGATTTGGTAGAGATGAATTTTCATAAAAATAAATCGAAAGTCTATCAAGTCCGTAAAGTCTATAAAGTTAAGAAAAAAGATTCTCTTGGACTTTATGGACTTTCAAACTTTATGAACTTAACTTAACTAATTATATTCCAAGCCATTTTATATAATGTTTTAAGGCCGTTTAGGAAGCTTTGTTTTTGGACTTTGCCCATTGAATATTCGGTGTAACGTACAGTAATTGGAACTTCCTTGTATTTTAATTTGTATTTTCGAATTTCGCGAATAACTTCACTGTCATATTCATAACGATCACTCTGAGTATTAATTACTTCGGTAGTGTGACGAGAATAAGCGCGAAAACCAGATTGGGAATCGGTCACCCAAAGGCCATAAAGGTACCAAGTGAAAAAATTTCCGATTTTATTGGCAAGAATTTTGTGTTTCGGCATACCTTTCGGATTTAGTAGCCTTGTTCCGAGTATTACATCAAAATTATCAAATTTAATTGGTTTGGTCAATTTGACGATGTCGGATGGATCATGCTGGCCGTCGCCGTCCAGTGTGACGATAATATCCGCGCCTAGAATTTTAGCTGCTTCGATGCCGGTTTTGGTAGCGGCGCCTTTTCCGCGATTTAGACGATGACGAAAAACTGTATCTGGCAAGAGTTCTTGAGCTTTGGAAAAGGTGTCATCACTACTACCATCATCAACCACGACTATTTTTTCATAGCCGGCTTTTTGAATGTCACGAATGACATCTTGGATTATCCTGCCTTCATTGAGGGCAGGGATAACAATAAAAATATTTTTATGATTCATAGGTCTATTGCTGTTCTAATAATTCTTCCGTCACTCGATTTTTGCAAGCTGATTTTATCGTTGAATCAGAAATCAAATCGCAAATTTTCAAATCTATTTTCGCGATTGCTTGGTTTTTGAAACAATAATCTTTTTCCTTGCTTGGCAAATTTTCGCAATTCTCACTTTCTTTGATAGGAGAAAGATCACAGATATCTTGGCAATATTTCAAATCGGCGGAATTGTCTTTGAAATTTTCACATTCATTGTCGCAATCTTTGGCCGAAATGTTTTCAATGTCTTCGCTCTCATCAATTTTATCTTTAGTCGTATCTTCTGTTTCATTCGGATTGGTTATTTCCAAATTTTCTTCGAAAGTATTATTTGAGTTTAGCATTTTGTTATCATTGGATTTTTTATTGTCAATCTTGATAACTTCTTTGACTTCACTTTTGAAATAGCGATTTTTTATTATCGGATAAGCAAAATAGGCCAAAACGAGAGAGGCGAGTGCGAATAATAGCAGTGTAATTTTTTTGAACATATAAATCAAATAATACTAATACATTTTTTGGAGCAATATTTTGGAATAATAATATTTCAATATCCAATCATATTTTTTCTTATATTCGTTACCAGCTAATTTCAATGAGCCGTTGGCAATCAGTCCAACCATATGATTTCCTGCATTTTGCAATTGTTTAGTGCTTTGCGAGGAATTTTTCCCATAAGGATCCTTGACTGATTTACACCAAGGGTAATCATTTGATCCCCAATGCTCCTTGAAACTCCTAGTTTTTCCATCGCTCCAAGAGCTATAGGGCGTCAATGCTATCTCATCATTATATTTAGCTATAATCCCTCTGGTTTGATCGGCTGATTCTTTAATATTAGGATGTTTATCTTCCCATTCGTAGCCACGGTAAATTTGTGAACTCGTATCGCTTTTTATAGTAAAACCATATTTTAAGTATTTGGTAGCATATTTTTTGTACCAATAACCATAAGTTCTAAAAATTACTGTCATAACCTTTGTATGTTCGAGTGGGCCAGTGCCCGTTGTTTCTCCCATACCCCAAGTGTATTGTTCTATTGGAAGAGTGTTTATAACCCATATGTTTTCATCAATATTATTGTATTTTAATTTTATTTTTCCCCGATACTTATCATAAGGGGAGTCAGGACGAGATATATTAAAAATAAGATTAAAATTATTACCATCCTTAGCCTCAAAACTAACTTCTTTATTTAATTCAATCTTGCTTATTGAATCATATATTAGAAAATTTTTATCACCATTATATTTTACTTTAGTTGTATTATTAGCCGAAACTTCAGCAATTTTACTTCCATCTTTATTCTTAATTACATAAGCTTTATTGCCATATATTTTAAAAGAATTTTCTTTTAAATCGCTCCTATTATAACTCCATAAACCAACATTAATTTCTGGTCCAAGGACAGTTTGGCAAGTATAATTATCCTCTGAAATATTAGCGTTTTCTTCTGGTACCCAGAAAGCTATCCCATAATCTCTCCAGCTTTTATCTATAAGTTTGCAATTTTTTTCTCCCAAAGTTGAAGTGTAAAAATATTTTTCAGTATCTGAATTTCTTATTACATAAACAGGTATCATATTAGGTTGCTCTTTATTGGAGGCATAAAAAGCAATTCCCTCAAATTTCCAGCCAGGAGTTTCAATAAATTTATTTTTTGTTTCTTCGGAAGCAGTATAAAAATAGCATTTATAAGTAATATCCTTTATTTTATAGACAGGAACACTCTCGTTTTGTTTGGATGAATAGGCTTGCCAAAAAACTCCCTCGTTCTTCCATCTATCACTTTCTAAAAAGTTTTTCCTTTCTGATTCGGATGTTGTAAGATATCGATAGGAATCAGCTTTATTCCAAAATACATAAACCGGTGACGGATTCACCACCGCTTCTTCGGCTGATGCGATAGGAAGGAATAGAACTCCCAAGAAATTAATTAGCACTAGAAAAGTTATTATTTTTTTCATGTTTGTTTTTTTATCTCTTATGAACTAATTGTACCATTTTTTTGCAATTGCTCCAAGTTTTTCGGGTATTGCGCATTTCCGGTATTTTTACTAAAATAAGAATAATATAACTTAATTATTTATTTTATTCTTATGAATGAAAAACTGCAATTGTCAGTGGTTGTTCCGCTTTATAACGAGGAGGGGAATGTTCGTGAGCTTCATAGAAAAATCAAGGAAGCTTGTGAGACCCTCACCCCGACCCTCTCCCAGAGGGAGAGGGGGATTTCTGGTTATGAAATTATTTTTATCGATGACGGTTCACGCGACAAGACCGTAGAGAATTGCCAAGGACTCACGCCTTTGAAACTCATTAAATTTAGAAGAAATTTTGGCCAGACCGCTGCTTTTGACGCTGGAGTGAAAAATTCACTGGGCGAGGTTATCGTGATGATGGACGGGGACTTGCAAAATGACCCGGCGGATATCCCTTTGCTTTTGGCGGAAATAGAAAAAGGTTATGATATAGTTTCCGGCTGGAGATGGCAAAGAAAAGATTCCATTAGCAAAAAAATATTTTCCCGCACCGCTAATTTGCTTCGAAAAATTTTGATTCATGACAAAATTCATGATTCCGGCTGTTCACTCAAGGCGTATAGACGAGAATGTTTCAAAGACGTGGATCTCTTTGGTGAAATGCATCGTTTCATTCCCGCACTTTTGGAATTACAAGGCTATAGAGTTTCTGAAGTGAAAGTTTCGCATCATCCGCGTACCAGTGGAGTGACGAAATATAATTGGAAGCGTGGAATGAAAGGTTTTGTTGATATGATTTCTATTTGGTTTTGGGGAAAATATGCTAACCGACCTCTTCATCTTTTCGGCGGATCGGGGATATTCTTGTCATGCTTAGGTTTTTTGATTTTGATTTGGATGGTAGTGGAAAAAATTATGGGCGGATCGATTGCCGACAAAATCTGGCCACTTATTGGCGTGTTTTTCATTATGATTGGCATCCAGCTTTTCATTTTCGGACTTTTGGCAGATATTCTAATCAAAAACTATTTCAAAAGCCAAAATAGAATGAATTATTCGATAAAGGAAATAAAGGAGTTATAAAGTTAATAAAGTTCATAAAATTCATAAAGTTAAAGTTTGCTTTATAAACTTTGTACTTTATGAACTTTACAACTATTTTTTATGAAAATAGCAATTATTGGTACGGGCTATGTCGGGTCAGTCACGGGCGCTTGTTTTGCGGAAATGGGCAACAGCGTGATTTGTGTGGATAATAATCCGGAAAAAGTGGAGCAATTTAAAAGTGGAAAAGTTCCACTGCATGAAAAAGGACTGGACGAATTAGTGGCGCGAAATTTGAAAAATGAAACTTTGCATTTCACCACTAATTTGAAAGATGCTTTGGATAAAAGCGAAATTGTTTTCATCGCGGTTGGCACTCCGCCTAATGAAGATGGTAGTGCTGATTTGAGTCATGTGATTTCGGTGGCGGAGTCTATTGGACAGATAATGGAACACGAATTGATTATCGTGGACAAATCAACGGTGCCTGTGGGAACAGCTGAATTAGTCAAAAAAACCATTACCGAAGAACAAAAAAAACGAGGGACAGAAATTCCTTTTTATGTAGTGAGTAATCCGGAGTTTTTGGCGCAAGGAACGGCTGTGAAAGATTTTTTGGAACCTAGTCGCATCGTAGTAGGGGCAGATGATGAGAAGGTGCTAAAAACTATGGAAGAGCTATATGCGCCTTTTATGCGTCGGGAAGGCCGTTTTTACGCTATGGATCCTAAGACGGCAGAAACAGTCAAATATGCAGCCAACAGCTTTTTAGCGGCAAAAATTTCAGTTAATAATGAATTGGCCAATATTTGCGCGCGGGTGGGGGCGGATTTTGACCTGGTGAGAAAAGCTATCGGTGCTGATCCAAGAATTGGTGAACCGTTTATGTATGCCGGTCCTGGGTTTGGCGGAAGTTGTTTTCCAAAGGATGTGAAAGCGCTTATCAAAATTGCCAAGGATTATGGCTATACCGCGGAAATGTTTTTACAAACTTTGGAAACTAATGAAAAGCAAAAAGATGTTTTGGCAGATATGGTTTTAGAAAATTTAGGAGAAAACTTAGAAGACAAGATTTTTTCTGTTTGGGGTTTGGCGTTTAAGGCTGGAACAGATGATATGCGCGAATCTTCGGCTATTACTATCATAAATAAATTAATTGAAAAAGGCGCAAAAATTCAAGCTCATGATCCGGAAGCTATGAAGATGGCGAAAACCTCGGAATATTTTGGCGACAATCTGGCCATTAGTTATTTTGAAAATAAATATGAAGCGCTTAGTGGAACTGACGCTCTGCTTATCATCACTGAGTGGAAAGATTTTCGCACCCCGGATTTTTCTGAAATGAAAAAACGATTGAAGCAACCATTGATTTTTGATGGACGCCTTCTGTATGATCCGAAAAAAATGCAAGAGTTTGGTTTCGCATATCATTCAATTGGTCGGCCGTTTAATAAATAATAAAAAATTAATTTTCGTATGAAGAAAAAAATAATTGATAAAGTTAAGAATATTTTTTTAAAAAACAAAAAGAAAGCAATGGTAATAACGCTAGCTCTTTTTGTCATAGTTGCAAGTGCTATTGCAATTTTTAGTTTCAGTTCTCCAGGGAGAAATATTTCAAATTTTGTGGCAGAAAAAATTAATTTAAATTCTAATCAGAATAATCCTAGCCAGCCGAAGGAAATTGAGAAGGAATTTGTTAGTGAAAATTATGAAAAGAAAGCACCCGATCTTGTTATTGGAGCGATGTCTGATTTACATGCCGATGCCAGAACATTTTGGATGGTCAATGCTTTTACTAAGCGAATGCAAGTGCAAGAAGAAAAACCAGATTTTATAATCGAAGTAGGAGACTTTATCGAAAACAGAAATAAAGGAGAGGGAAAACAATCAAGAGAGGAGGGATTGTTTGATTGGGAAACAGCCGATTCTAATTTTATGGATTACAGTCCTCGCTATCATGTGATTGGAAATCATGAAATGATTAGTTTGTATAAAAAAGATTATGAAGATCTTACCGAGCGCAATAGTTATTATTCCTTTATAGCTAAGGATTATCAAATTATAGTTTTGGATGCGTTATATTGGCTAAGCACTGCAGAAGATGTTGAATTAGGCAGAGAAAAGGCCGGAGCGTATGTTGGCTTTATTCCGGATGAAGAAAAAAAATGGTTGGAAGAAAGATTACAAGAAGATAAACAGAGTATTATTTTTGTTCATCATCCACTGTATAATTTATTAAACAGTATTGAAATTGAAAAATTACTAACAAAATATAATGACAAGGTGGTTTTAATTGTAAATGGGCATAAACATAAAGCTAGAAGTTTGACTTTTGCCGGAATTGATTATGTTGATATGCCATCACTTGAACTTCAAAAACAATATGTGATTATTAAGGTTAAGGGTAAGAAGTCTGAAGTTGAATTTATTAATTTGTAGTAATTTATGCGAATTCTAATCTTAAATTATGAATATCCGCCACTCGGCGGAGGAGCGGGCAATGCCGTGTTCTATCTTTTGCAAGAATTTTCCAAAATTCCTGATCTCCGTGTGGATTTAGTCACGTCATCGGCGGACAGAGAATATCATTTGGAAAAAATAGGAGAGAATATTCGAATTCATAAATTGCCAATCGGGAAAAATATTTCCAAAATGCATTTTCAAACAAATAGGGATTTGTTAGTTTATTCTTGGAAAGCTTATTGGTTTTCCAAAAAAATTATCAAAAAAGAAAAATTTGATGTTTCTTTGGCTTTTTTTGGAATTCCTTGTGGATATATTGCCAAGAAGCTTGGTTTGCCCTACGTTGTGAGTCTTCGTGGAAGTGATGTGCCATTTTATAATGAACGTTTTCATATTTTAGATAAATTATTTTTTTGGCGAATGAGCAAAAAAATATGGGAAGGAGCAGGGAAAGTAGTGGCACTAAGCAATGATCTTTCAAATTTAGCGAAAAAAACCTCCGGCGATCAAGAAATAACAATCATTCGAAATGGAATAAACACGAAAGAGTTTTGTCCAAATGAAGAAACTTTAAAAAAAGAAGAAACTTTCAATATTCTTTTTGTAGGAAGATTAATCGAAAGAAAAGGTGCGATTTATGCACTGTCGGCTTTTCGAGATTTTTCTAAAAAACATCCAAACGCCAGATTGATTATCGCGGGAGAAGGGCCAATGAAAGAGGAATATGAAAAATTTGTCAGAAAAAATAATTTGTCAGAAAAAGTTGTTTTTTTGGGAATTGTAAATCACAATGAAATTGCTAGGATTTATCAAAAATCCCACCTATTCCTGCTTCCGTCACTAAACGAAGCTTTGGGTAATGTGATGCAAGAGGCTCTCGCCTCAGGACTTCCAATTATAACCACTGATACTGGAGCGTCTGAACTGATGAGTGAAAATGGTTTTATCATAAGGAAAAAAAATTCGCAGGATATTTATGATTCTTTGGAAAAAATAATCAATGATGAAAATTTACGCCAAGAAATGTCTGGGAAGAGTCGGAAGTTGGCAGAAGAAATGTCTTGGAGTGAAAACGCCAAAAAATATTTTGAAATTCTAGAAGAAGTTTCGAAGAAAAAAGAAAAACCCCAACAAAATAGAAGTAAAATAAAATTGATTTTCAAATCAGTTTTTATGATGGCTTTTTTGACCTGGATTTTTTTCAAAGTTGATTGGCAAGAAGTCTTGACATATTTTGAGAAAATGGATATCTGGTGGATGGGAGCTTTTGTTTTGATTTATGCTTTTGGAATTGCAATTTCTTCCTATAAGTGGAAAATTCTGGCTGACTTTAAAGGGTTCAAGATGAAATTTCAGGACCTTTTCAAAATTTATTTAACAGGAGCTTTTATAAATAATTTTTTCCCTTCTATTATTGGAGGAGATACCTATCGTTCCTATACTCTTGGCAAGTCGGGAGGCGGAAAATATTTAGAAGCCACTTCGACTGTTCTAATCGACCGCATCACGGGTTTTGCTGGCGTAATGATGCTGATTCTAATTTTCAGTCTTTTTAATTTGAAAACTGTTTTTCAAAGCAATCTTCTTTTAGGGATAAATATTGGAATCATTCTTTTTTTTGTGGCTAATTTTTTGCTTATAATCATTCGCCGATTTTCAATTTGGCAAGGGGTGAAAAAATTCTTGCCGGAAAAAATAGTCAAAATGATTCAGGAGATATTTTCATATCAAAAACATGAAATTTTGGCAAAATCTTTGGCCTGGGGAATGATTTTCAATTTTATCGGAGTGAGCTTGGCAACCTGGATGCTATTTTTAGATCTGCATATCCCAATTAGTTTTGTCAATTTTATGATTGCTATTTCAATCATCAGTATCGCTTCTTCAATTCCGGTGAGTATTGGCAACATCGGCATCAAGGAATGGTCCTTCATGGCATTTTTTGGAATTTTTGGAGTGGATGGTGAAGCGGCCATTTCCATTGCAATCTTTGGCAGATTTTTGCAAATGCTGGTAAGTTTTTTTGCGGTGCCTTATTATTTAAAAGAAAAAAATAAAAAATTATGAAAAAATATACTCTTGCAATGCTTTTTTTGATTATAATCTTGGGTGGTTTTTTGCGTTTATATAAATTGAATGATGAAGCTTTTGCTCGTGATGAATTTTTTGATATCAATACTTCATATGGATATTTCAAAACAGGGGAATGGCTGGCGTGGGATTTTAATTTAAATCAACCCCTAGAACCGGCTTTGCAAAAAGACTATAGCAATACTCGTGCTCAGCTTTTTCGCATTCCATTGGCATTAGCGTATAATTTCATGGAACCAACCGAAGGCAATATGCGTCTGATTAGTGTTTTTTGGGGAATAGTGAGTATTATTGCGATATATTTTGTGACATTGTCTTTTACTGGAAATTTTTATGTGGCACTTCTGGCGGCACTTCTGGTATCCATTGGAGAGTCAGAAATTCTTTTCGGCCGGAGGCTGCGAATGTATTCAATGCTCTTTCCAATCTATCTTATTTTTTCTTGGTGCCTGTTTAAGTTTTATGAATCTGTCTATGCGGGTAAAATTGCTATTTTCCAAAAGATTTACCAAAAATTTAAAGTTAATCCAAGTTTTATCTTACCAACAGCACTAGTTGGTTTTGTGAGTTATGAAATTCAGGAGCTGAGCGTTCACATCGCTTTTTCTCTGATCGCATATTGTTTCATTTGGGCGATGCTTAGTTTGAAAAAAGAGAAAAATATTTTTTCAAATAAATATTTTCTAACTATTTTTGGTGCGATAGCGGGCGTTATTTTCTTGAAAACTTTTCTTGGTGGAGCCTACAAAGATTTTGACAAAGCGGTAAGTTTTTGGCAGGAAAATTATAGAAGCATTGATTATTTTTTTACTGATTTTAGGTATCTTGCTGTAGGAATGGTACTTTTCTTTTTGGGCGGATGGTTCTTGGCGTTTAGGCTTGAGCGCAAAAGAGAGGCTTTGTTTATTTTTCTTTCGGCTAGTGTGCCACTTTTTTGTGCGGTTTTTTCCTGGGTAAGAGAGCCGGCTTCACGCTATATTTATTTTATCCAATCATTTGGTCTTATTTTTTCTGCCGTTGGAATTTATGCAGTCTACTATTTTTTAGCTAAAAAATTCAAAAACCATAAAAATATAATTGCGCTGATTATTTTGGTTTTGATGCTTTTCTCGCTTGATTATTCGCATATTATCGGCAATGATAATCTATATCAGCAAAGACAAACTTCAAATTTTATCAATTTTAGAAAAGTTTTTGCAGTCGTGAAGGATAATTTGAAACCGGAAGATGTTTTAGTGACGCGGGCTTATCGCAGTTTCTATTTTTCCGATTGGAAAGCTAAGGTTTTAGATGTGAAAGTTTTGCCACTCGAAAAACAAAATTGTGATGAAATATTTGCCAAGATAATTTCTGAGAATGAAAGTGGAATGGTGGTTTTGCCAGAAATTGATCATCTTTCAGTTTGCAAAAAAGGCCGAGTATATTTGGAGAAGAATTTGGAAAAAATAAATTCGCAGGTAAGAGGTGTGAATATTTATCGCTGGCAATAAATAAGTTAAGATAAAAATATGAAAAAAAAATCACTGGCATTATTATTTTTAATTATCTTTTTAGGCGCAGGATTGAGGATTTATAATCTAGGAAAAACTTCTTTTGATCGAGATGAATTTTTTGAACTTAATACATCGTACGGATATTTCAAAACCGGCAATTGGATGGCGTGGGACTTTGGCAATGAAAAACCTTTTAGTGGAAAACTTCAAGATGAAACTAGCACTGAACGAGCAGAAATTTATCGTTGGCAATTGGCAAAAATTTACCAATTTTTTGAACCGACTGAAAGCTCAAGTCGTAGTGTAAGCGTTTTTTGGGGGTTACTGAGCATCTTCGTGGTTTATTTTACGGCTCTATATTTTACCGGCAATTATTGGATCGCGCTTCTGGTAGCACTTCTGGTTTCGATTGGCGAATCTGGCATAGTATATAGCCGAAGACTTCGAATGTATTCAATGCTGTTTCCAGTCTATTTGATTTTCTCTTGGCTAGTGTATCAATTTTATGAAGCGAAATATACTGGGAAAAATAAATTGTTCAAATTGATTACAGAGAAATTTAATGTCAATTTTTTCTTTTTTTTGCCGGCACTTATCCTTGGTCTTGTTAGCTATAATGTCCATATGCTTTCCGTGAGTATTGTTTCGGCAGTTTCAGTTTTTTGTGTTGGCAGTTGGTTTTTATGGGAGAGAAAGAAAAAAATAAATAAATATTCCATCACGTTGGGACTCATTTTTCTCGCCTATCTCGTCGTGAGCTTGATGCCAAATTTAGCTAAATTTTACAAGTCTTTCAAAAAGCAAGTAGAATTATTCAAATTTAATTCCGATTATTTTTTTGATTATTTTACGGATTTTAGTTTGCCAGTTGTTGCCTTTATTATAGCGCTTATCGGAGGATGGTATTTATTCAAAAAATTGAAAAGAAAAAAGGAAGCATTATTTCTTTTTTCTTCCGCTTTTGGACCATTGATATTTGCTATTTTTACTTGGGTGAGATTTCCTGCGCAAAGATATATATACTTTGCCCAATCTTTTGGGATGATTTTGATCGCTTGTGGGGTATATGCGATTGCTATTTATGTTCGCAGTCGCTTTGAAAAAAGAGGAAAGATTGCAATGATTGTTTTTCTGATTGCTTCTTTGGCGCTCGTTGATTTTTCTTATTTTAAAAAAGAAAATCAAATTTATGTGCACACTAAGAATTCTTTTTATCCTGATTTTAAAAATATTTTCCCCTATATTTTGAAAAACAAAAAAGACGGAGATGTTTTTGTCACTCGGGCCTACCGCAGTTATTATTGGCGTGGAGATGATGTGAAAGTTTTGGATCTGCAAACATTGCCGTTTGAGAAAAAGGATTGCTTGGGATTTGTGAAAAAAACAATCGCCGAAAATCCAAGCGGATGGTTTATTCTGCCAAGAATAGATGAATCGTCAGTTTGCAAAGAAGGCAGAACTTATCTGGATGGAAATATTGAAAAAATAGAGAATGAAAAAATCCCCAATACGGTTTCAATTTATCGTTGGGGAAAATAAAATTATATGAATAACAAAAAAATATTTTTAATCTTGTTTGCTATAGTGGTTCTGGGAGCATCCCTGCGATTTTATAAGCTTGGCCAACAATCTTTTGTGACGGATGAGTTTTTGGATATCAACGCCGTTTACGGATATTTCAAAACAGGGGAATGGGTGGCGTGGGATTTCAATCTGAATAAAGTGAGTGATAATTTGTATGCCCCAAGAGATGAACGTGCTTGGCCTTATCGCATTCAGGTGGCACAAATGTTTCATTTCTTTCCTTTGACGGAAGAAACGGCAAGGTCAGTGAGTGTCCTGTGGGGAGTCTTTAGTATTATTATTTTATATTTTGTATCTGTTTATTTTACTAAAAATAAAACTATTGGTCTTATTTCCGCTTTTCTTTTTGCGGTAAGTATCGCCGGAGTAACATTCGATCGAATGCTTCGGATGTATGCGATGTTTTTCCCGATTTTTCTTCTTTTTTCTTGGTTTACATTTCGTTTTTTGGAAGAAGAGTACGAAGGAAAGATAGATTTCATAAAATTGATCTGGAGGAAACTTGGAATTAATTTGAAATGGTTTTTGCCGGCAACATTATCCGGACTTTTGAGTTTCTCTCTTCATCCTCTCACGCTTAATATGGGAGTAATTTTTATTCTTTATCTTATTGTTCAGGTCGGATTAAATTTTTATCAAAAGGGATTAAGGCTAAATAAATATGTATCTTTAATACTCTTATTATTATTTGGATTAGGGGTCGCTTATATTAATAATCCTAAAATTTATTCATTCTATTCTAAAGAAAACCCGATTGTCTTTAATCATGCCAGGTGGCAATATTTTCCAGGCGCTGTTTCGGATTATTCTATTGGTTTATTTTCCTACTTATTAATAGTTTTTGGTTTATATGGAATTTGGAAAAGTAGAGAATTATCCAAAAAAGCTATTTGGCTCGGTAGTTGCTTTTTTGGAATACTGTTAGCAGCGATGTTTCTTTGGAATGAAGTTTATGGTTTAAGATTCATTTTTTTTGCTATGTCTTTTGGAATAATTCTTTTAGCTAGTGGAATTTTTTATTTGGCAGAATCCGCTAGAAAATATTTCCCAAAATATCGGGCAAAAATTTTTGCGAGCACCATTATAATACTGCTTCTAATTATTCCAAATTATATTTATTTTTTTTCTAAAGAAAGCCCTTATAATAAAATTAAAGGAAAAAACAATTATAGAGAAGCTTTTGGATATTTCATTCAAAATAAGAATGCGAATGATGCCTTGCTTACGCGCAATTTTCGCAGTTTCTATTATAAAAATTCCAAAACAAAAATTATTAGTAAAGAATTTAATAAAAGAGTGAGTTTGGTTGATTTGAAAAAAATAATAACAGAGAATCCTAATGGTTGGCTGGTGTCTGGTGATCCAAAAGGCGATTTGGAAAAAGATGCTTTAAAATATATTGAAGAAATTTCTACTGATAAAAAAGAAATTAGCAGTGTCTGGGTTTATCGTTGGGGCAAATAATAATTTATTTATTATTTACCTTCGCCTCTAGACCGTTTATTCTCGCTACAGCATAGGCCTTTTGGTGGAAGGCGGAAGGAAGATTATAATTTTTTACTCCGCCAAAATCTATAGGCTGTATCCCTAAGGGATGTTTGTGTCCGTTGGCGACCATAACTATTTTGTCTTTATATTTTTTGAGAATGCTGGAGACTTCATTTTTATTAGTCAAATTCCAAAGAGGGTGATGAATAAAAATTAAATTCTTTTCATTTTTTCGCAGTTCATTTCTTAAAAACTCCAACTGTCTTTCCGAAAGCGTGCCAGTGTAGATGAAATCATCAGCATGCTTGGCATCGATATGCTCTTCCTGGTCAGTATAATTTGCGTCTAAAACAATCAAGCGATAGTCATTTTTAACAGTGACGGCATAATAATTTTTTCGTCCCGTTAAATTACTGACGTTGTCTTTGCTCATACTAAGAAGTTCATGATTGCCAAGGACATGATAAACCGAAAAAGAAGCAGCAATCATAGCATGGGCTTTTTTGTAATCAGCCTCAGCTTTTTTCTTGGAAATAAACCCATTATTGCGACTTTCAATCAAATCTCCTAGATCGACAATAATATCTGGCGCTGAATATTTCTTTAACGATGAAAGAGCAGAGCTTAGATGAGAAAAGCCATTATTTTGTCCGGTATGCGCATCGGCGATAAGTCCGATTACTAAATCCGGTCTGGGAACTTCTTCTTTTTCCTCATCTTCCTTTGGAGGATCTTCTTTTGTAACTTCTTCTGAAACAGCATTCTGTTCACTATTTTCCGTACTTTGAGTTTCTTCTGGCGGATTAGGATTAGTAGTTATTTCCGGAATTTCTTCTAACGCTATTGCGGGCTGTTCTTGTGGGAGTTTAATTTGACTTTCTGCTGAGTCGGCACTGAAAAATGTTTTTAGGTTGTTCGGATATTGTGAGAAGAAAATCAAAAAAAGCACCGCTGTGATCAAAAAAACAGGCCACAGGTGATTTTTCTTGGATTTTATTTTTATTTCCTCTGGTTCACTCATAATTTATTTTTTGAGTATTATTTTTTTGAAAAAATTAAAATCGTTCATGGTAAATTCTTTGAGAATAACCAGTATAAGAAGATAGATGGCACAAAGGATAGCGCCCCAAAGAATGAAAATCCATTCTTGCGGAGGAAAAAATTTCGAAGCAAGAAACATGGTAATTCCGGCAAGAAGTATCTTTGCTATGCTTTTAATTTGAATGAATCGGCCGAAATATTTCAGTGCATAGAGCAAAATTATCGCGGTAATTATTATTGAAACAATAGACGTTGCGGTGGCTGATCCGGAAATTCCAAACTTTAAAATCATAACATAATTTAGCCCCGCATTCAATATCATTCCAAAAAGCGCAATGTACATCGGAATTTTGACTTTTCCGGCTCCATTTAGGGCAAAGCTTAGAATATAGAAAATTGTGAGAAACCCAACGCCAGGAGCGAGAATCTGCATTGGAAAAACTGAATCAGCATAATGCGATCCAAAAAAGAATCTAATCAGCGGTGAAGCATAAACAACCATAAGAATTATAATTGGAACTAAAATCATAAACATTAGTCGGAAAGTTTCGGTCATTATTTTTTTTGTTTCTTCGTGTTTGTTTTGAGAAGTTGTTCGAGAAATTGACGGAAGCATGACAAGCGTGAGGGCGTAGAATAGATAATAGGGGATTCGTCCGACAGTGAGTGAGGCGTTATAAATTCCGGTTAAATGATCATTAGTAAGTATTCCTTTGACTAAATATAAATCCAAGGAAATCAGAAGTTCATAAAAAATCATAAACAGCGTTACCGGCCAAGCATAATTAACTAGTTTTTTCCAATCGAAAAAATCATTATTATCTTTGGGAAAATGACGGTTGATAAAAAACTTATCAATTAGATAGGCAGTCAAAAAAACTGTAATTGGAGCGAGAAAATATCCGGAGATCGAGCCTTTCAAGCCAAAAAAATAAGCTAAGCCGACAACAAAAATTATTCTAGCAAAAGAACGGACAATTTTCAAAGTGGATTGCAAGCTGAAGCGATGAATGCCGATATAATAATAAAGGTAGAAAGAAGCGGCGGCAAAAGTTGGGATAATCAAAGAAGAAATACGAAAAAGCGGAGTAAGTGTTGGATCACGCAAGACAAAAGACAATACAGGAGCTAAGAGGAAAAATATTATAGTGATGGATCCAATCAGGATAAATTGCAAAATAGCTGCCTTTCTTTTGACATTTAATACGAGTCCTGGTTGGCTTTCAAAAAAACCACTAATGTATTTGCTCATAGCTGTTGGGATGCCATTTCCAATGAGCATTATAATCATGGTGGTGAGCGTCACAACTAGACCATAGCGTCCATAATCCGCCGGCCCCAGCATTCTACCGAGGAAGGCATGGATGATATAGCCGGAAAAATTGAAAAATATTTCCGCAATAGCCAGCCAGAGAATCGAAGAAACTACTGATTGTTTTTTTTCGCCAATTTTGGCAAATTTTTTGTTGGTCATAGAGCGTCTATCATTTTTTTTATCTCTTCAAAAATTTCTTCCTTGTTTCTATTGCCATCAATGGTTTTTATGTTCCAAGCAGAGATTTTTGTTTCGTATAATTCTTTTTTCTTTTCGAGATATTCAATTCCTTGATCAGGTTTTCGCTCGCGAGACATTATGATTTTTGGATCAATCTGGAGATAAAATAATCTAGAATTTTCAATTTTAAATTTTAAATTTTCAATTAATTTATAATTTTCAATTTTAGAATTTTCTAAATACCAAATATTTATAATTGAATCATGAAAAAACCTATCGCTCAATACGTAATCGAAGCCTTCTCTTTCTAATTTCTTATATAATTTTTCAAAACGATAAATGTCAATTTTTAAAAATATCTTTCTCAGAAATATTTGAAACCAATTGGCATGAGTGACGCTTTTTTCTTTGTAAACTTTGCATTTTCCAGTTAAGCGGCAAATCAGGCAATACTTATTTCGAAAATTGATAATTTTTTTGGCAATACCAAATTCAATCGAATGAAAATAAAAGACCCGCTTATTTTGCGATTCGAGATAATTTTTTAGCAAATTTATCTGGGTGGATTTTCCCGAGCCATCTAGGCCGGATATTGTGATTAATTTCATGTTATTCTTTACTAATTACTAATTTTATACTAATATACGAATAATTTTTTTAATAATCTAATACTTTAATTGTTTCCAATTTTGCCACTAATTTTATTATTTTATTTTCTTCCATTTCCTTTATAATTTTTTGTGCATACTCTTTGGGATTTTCCAAGCCGGTTATTTTTCCAATTTCATGATTAGCGGAAAAAAATGTTTCTTCATTTTGATCGGTCCCAACTCCAATATAGGCAATTTTCTTGGCAAAGGGGGCGATCAGTACTGGTTCGCCAGTTTGAGAGAAAACCGCGTGGTGGGTCATTTTTGAAGGTCCAAAGGCTCGATTGGCGCCATTTCGATGAACAATGACTTTTTTCCCAAAATGTGATTCTCCTTCAAAATAGACATGTGGGGCATCATAGAGAAGTTCAGTTAGAATTTCTCGAGAAAATATTTTTTCTAAAGCCTTATGAATTTCACAAGTTATCAAAGTTCTATTGGCAAAACCATAATTTCCTGTGGCACGAAAGGCGGTAGTAATTTTCTGGCGGTCATCTTTTTCAATCGGAGTGGAGAATAATCTTATCAAAAAGAGAATTATTTTTTGGGAAAAACTTTTGATTTTTCTTCTGGTATAGAGTGAAGCAGTGTATCGTCCAACGATGCTTGAACCAGTGTGCATAAAAAATAAATATTGTCCGTTTTTAATTCCTAAAATTTCTGCAAGATTGCTATCTGAAATTTCCGATACTTTCATAAGATAAATAAAATGACTATTGGTTGCCCCAAGAAGTCCGAGTCGAAATTTGGCAATCCAAGAAACAATCCTTGGAATAGCACCGGAAATTTCTTCTGGAGATATCTCCTTGTCCGCAAAAAAATTACCTTGGGAAAAAGTATTTTCAAATTCATTTTTGGTGTGGATGGGAAAAGATTTTTTCAAGGCTTTGCTACCGAATTGAAAAATATCTGCTACCATCTGTTTGGAAATTTTTGTGCCGATCATTTTTTTTGAGGGAATATTTTTCTTGAGTTCTGAGAAAAGATTTTCTATGTTGTGTGCGGTTAATTCATTTTCACTTAGATCAGTCAAAACAATTCTCATTCCGCAATTAGTGGCAGCATCAATCATTTCCGGAATGATATTTTCTGAAGCGACTACGGAACCGGTCGGATTTTCGATGTTTGGTTTGGTGTGTGCTTCACTAAGAACGGCAATATTTTCAAAAATATTTTTTCTCTCTGCTATGGCTTCAACTTTTTCCAAAACGTCGCTCTGCGAAAAATCTCTTTCTTCGGAAAACAAAATAGCCGGCACTTTCATTTTTTCCGTTTGAAAACTTTTTTTATTAGGCGAAATATTTTCTAGGGTATATTTTTTCATAAAGTCTTATAAATATTTTTTTGTTTGTTTTCTGATTGAAAATGCATATCCAATTAAAATAGCAAAAAATAAATTAATTACAATTAAAATTAAAACTGATGCATCATCGCCATTACAAGCTAGAATTATTGAATAAATGAAAGTAGTTATTAAAAAAATAAACTTTGGGATTAATGACATTTTTAGACCCTTTAAATTTATTTTGTTTAGATAACTAAAAGAAAAAATACCAAATACTAAATTTAAAATTAATAATGGTGCAATGAAAATTGTCAATACTATCGCATAAAGTGCTGCAAATCCATCAGCATCTGCTATTATGCAAATTAAAATTGCCATTAATATTGCTAGAACTATTCCACTTATTAAATCAATCCATGCTAATATTTTAAAATTAAAAATAATTTTACTGGGTAGCGTCTCCTGGAGTGAATTTTCTATTGGATTGAAAAATTTTTTTTGAATATAATATGCCATTCCACCAAAAAATCCTATTACAAAAAATGAAAAAATATAAGAGAATGGTTTTTCTGCAATCCAATCTTCAATTTCAAAGCCAAAAATTTTCAAAGCCAAAACGGGAAAGGCTATCATTAGTGACATTGGGATGATTGTATAAAAACTTTTTCGTTTTTTTAGTTTTAAATAAAAATAAAGAGAAGCTGGAATAATAAAAAATAATATAAGTAGGATTATTTTTTTTGGGTAGAATCCAAGCATTTGATGATTTAAGTTGACAATTTGTTCTATTTCGTAGTTATCATGCAGCTGAATTATTTTTTCGATTTCTCTTATTTCTAGAATTGAAAAAATAAAATCACCAATTCCAATAATAAAAATTGTTATTATAGCCAAGAGAATATATTTCAAGCTTAGCGTTTTTATGTTTATTTCTTTATGATAATTTTGATGAAATTCAGATGGCTGTATTTCAGAATAATTTTCGTTTTGTTGTTCCATATTTTTTTTGTAATCTTTTAATTGTTAGACATCAGAGTGTTTTATAAATTTCCTCATAAATCCCAGCAATTTTTTGAATGTCAAAATTTTCTTGAGCATATTTTCTAGCATTCTTTCCTAGCCTTTGGCGTTTGTCTCTATCTTGATATAAATCAAAAATCGCATCAGTCAATTGTGTTTGATTATCCTTTTCGATTATAACAGAATTATCATTCTTTCCCAATTCTTTTAGGATTTCCAAGTCTGAAAAAATAACCGGCTTTTCACAGGCCATTGCTTCAATGACTGCTAGGGGAATGTCAAATTTTCCGTGCATATTTTGTACTGGAAAAAGGCTGATGTCGCAGAGATTATAGACTTCTGACATATTATAATATTTTCCATCATCAAAAAAGGAAACTTTTTCCAGAAGATTATTTTTTCTAATTTTTTCCATAACCTTTTCTTTTTTCTGAGCGTCTTTTTCGTTTTTAATCCTAACTGCTAAGGATAATTTGGCCGTGGGAATTATTTTAGAAATTTCGATAAAACTATCTACCACTAAATCAATTGCTCCGAGGCGCACATATTCGCCGGAAAAATTTATCACAAAATCATCCTTTGAAATATTTTTTTTGCGCATAAGCTCAATATTTTTTTCTTGCGGTTGATATTTTTCCAAATCAATTCCTGGGTAAACTCTTTTGATATTTTGAAAGCCTAAGGAATCTAATTTGTTTTTGGCATAATCAGAGTAGGTGATGATGAGATCGGCAAACATCAGTTTTTTGATATCATCCGATGACCAAAGATCATCACGAAGCGACGCGACAGTTTGAACAGTTTTGGTTTTTTTAGATTTCAGAAAATATTTAATGAGGAATGAATTGAGTTTTGTGGGGGTAAAAAAATAATGATTGATATCAAATTGGCCTTTAGTTTTAAATTGAAAAAGAAGTACGCGAAGTTTTTGCGAAAAGTTGAAATCGCGTATTTCGGAGGTGGTGTAAATCGGATGCTGATGGATATTGGCAGATAACTCAGGCAAAATTCTCTTGGTCATTAGATTAATTTCAAAACCTGCTAGATTTTTTGCTAGATAGTAGGCGAAATTTTTTGAGCCCTCATCCCAAGGTGGCGCAATCGGGCGAGTGACGAGCAGTATTTTCTTGGTTGAAATTTTTTGTGTCATATCGTGGCTTATATCAGCCAATATTCAGTATGATATTGACAAATAATTGATTTTAGACTATAATTAACAAACTAGTACTTTACTTGAATTTTTCTGAGGCTTCCGCACAAGCCTCTCTATATAAACCGATAAGAGACAGGTGACTCCACTCACCTCAACCCCTCTTATCGGTTTTTTATTTTCAAAAATTTTTATAAATTTCTTTTTTCTTATCTCCTGAAGTCACTTGGATGATAATTTTTTTGTTTTTGGGTTCGATGTTTAAACGGGAATTTAATTGCAAGGTAGATCCTTTTTTTATGCTAGAATCTCCCTCTTTGATTTTATCTCCGCCATAGGATATCTCCCAATGGAAATTATTTTCATTGCTATGATTTTCAATCACAAAATTCAAACTATCAGATTTGGGTTCGGCGAAATATAGCGCCCACCAATTTTTGCCTTCATTTTCATCAGATTGTTTCTTTTCAATCCACGCCAAAGAAGATGCGCTAAGGATAAAAAAGAGTATGGTTGCTAAAATTATTAGTTTATTTTTCATGAGTATTATTTTTTCGTTTTATAATAAGTTCCAATTAAATCGGAGGAATATACTTTCCAAAATTCCTTGGAATCGCTAAATTGCGAACTGTCATAATGAGGGTTAATTACCACAAAATTGATGCCGGTTTTTTCAAAACATTTTTTCGCTTCGGATGATTTAGGTTCAGATATCATGCGAAGAGTGCATTGTTCGCGAGTCGGACTGTCATAGCGGAACAAAAAGCTTCGAGTGAAAGGATAATTATAATCTCGCATCAAAAAAACTTTCATCCAAGAATCCGCCGAAACATAATTATGATCTTTTAGAACAAAATCTTGAGCGGTTGTTTTTTGGGAGAGGTATTTTGAAACGGCAAATGTTTCGATGAATTTTGAATTGGCTTTTGCCGGATTAATTGATTGGGCTTGGGACATAAATCCGCCAACAGAAACATATAAAGCTAAAATCAAAAAAGCTGATGACTTCCAATTTCTATCCAAATGATATCCGTTCTCTTTATTTTTTAAATAATCAAAAAAAATCCAATTTAGCGCGAAAGCTCCGGAGAGGATGAGCGGAAGAATTAGATAGTTCCCAATGCGAGAAGATGGGATATCGATATGCAAAAGGGTTGGTTTCCAAGACATAATGAAAATTGAAAGAAACCAGCCAACTAGAAGAGCGCTTTGATACTTATTTTTTTTGAAAAAAACAAAAAGCAAAATTATCCCGATTATCCCAAGTGTAGCGCGACTTTCTCCGACAGTGGCAAAGATTTGCACCATACTTAGTCCGGCTTTGGTTGAGCGGGATGGCTCGCCAACGATTGTTTTGACAGCTTGGTTTTCAATGTATCCCGGCATTCTTACAAAAAAGAAAAAAGCAATTCCTAAAAAAATAATTACCAAAGCACCAGGAGAAAAAATCAAGGCTAACCATTTTTTTATCTCAGAAAAAAATTCTTTGCCCTGAAAAAGTAAAATGAAAAATAGGACGAAAATAAGAGAGAAGGCAAAAATAAAAGTACTGAGGTGATGAGTGTAGGCGAGGCCAAAGGAGGTGATGAGTCCGAGGGAGAAAAAAGCGGAATTTCTTTCAGTTATGCCTCGAAAGAAAAAATAGAAAATCAAAGGGATGAGCAGATTACCAAGAAGATTTCCAATTACGCCTCCACTAATGAAATTTCCCTGCGAACCAGAAAGAGCAAAAAGAGCACCAACAAAAAACAGCACGGTGATGGAGATATTTTTTCCATAAGGCAAGGAAGAAAAGATTCTTTCGGATAAAACAAAAAGAGCTAGCATCCCCATTATATTGATGGCGAATAATATGATTGGCGGGAAAGCGGAAGTGACATCATTTTTTGAGACAAGTCCAATGGAAGCAAAAATCAAATGCTCGCCGATTATGAAATCATCGATGGCCGACGGTTCGCTTATAGAATAGGCACCGTCTTTTTGAATTATCTCTATTTTTTCATAATTAGGAATTTCTCCAGTCACCATTATTTTTTTAGTCCAATACATATGATGACCAAGATCAGTTCCGGTTGGAGCAATGGTGTAGGAAAGAAAAAAAGCGCGAATCAGAATACTAAAAAGGATAATTAAAATTATTAGAGATGTTTGTTTTTTGGAATAATCGGCGCCCTCCGAATTTTCCGTTGGTTTTTCTTTTTTGAGTGCAAATACCGCGTAGCACAAAACAATGAAAAACAAGACGGAAATCAAAATAAATTTTGTGTTTATTGGCAAATTGAATTTGTCTAAAAGAATTAACGCTAGATCAATAAAAATTATACTTAGGCCAAAAGAAAGCACAAATTTTTCCAAGGCAGTTAATATTTTGGATTTTCCAAAAATCGCCAAAAGCAAAAAATATCCCGGAATGAATAATATTACCGCGATGGAAATATAAAACAAAATTTGATTATAGAAAAAATTTAACATAAGCAACAAGTCATTTTTATTTTTGTCATGCTGAATTTATTTCAGCATCTTATTTTCTGCAGATATAGATCCTGAAACAAGTTCAGGATGACAATTGGGTAGCAGTTATCTCTTATTTACTTTCTCCATCTCTTCCAAATATCTCTTGGAAATTTTTTCCCAGGTGAAATTTTCCTCAACATATTTTCCTGCCATCAATCCAAAGTTTTTGGCGAATTCCGGTCCAGCGGAAAAAATAGCGTTGATTTTTTTGACCCACTGTTCGATATTTTCACTTTCAACTAAGAAGCCATTTTTGCCATTGCTTATTGCCTCAGCTAGTCCTTGAAAATTAGCAGCAATAACCACACGCTGACAAGCACCAGCTTCAATAACATTAATTCCAAATCCTTCGATAGACTCTGAGTATGGAATATTAGGTGATACAACTAAATCAACTGTATTAAGAAGGATTTTTAATTTTTCTTGAGGCAAATTAGGCATTAATTTTACTCGATTTTCTAGGCAGTTATATTTTATTGCTTTTTTACAATCTTCAAAATCATCTGGATCACCAGCAGTATTTTTAGCGACACGATATCCTGTAGCGATAAAAACCACATTTTCCGGAAGATGAGGCATTACATTTTCAATAAACCAAGCTGTACCTTTATGAGGAACAAATCTAGCAAGACGTAAAATAACTTTTTTGTCGTTCGTGTCAGTGCCCCAGATATTTGATAAATCTTCACGAGAAAATTTTTCTTTAAAATTTTCAATAGAAACGCCATTGGGAATATAAACACAGCTTTCTTCAGCGATTCCAATTTTTATAGCTTCAGAAATTGTAATATTTCCTACCATAAAAAGTTTATCAAGTTTTTTAAGAGAAGGGATATTGATAGCTTTATAAATTTTTGGCAAAATTCCTTTTTTATATGAAAATGTAATGTCTAATCCATGCACAACGGAAAAAAACTTTTTCTTAGGATGAAAAAGTTTTAGAGCATAAGCCAGGGGGGCTAAAACACCATTCCCCACGAGACAGGCATCATAATTCATCATCAAAAAAAATGTCCGGATAAAGGTTATTAGCACAAAAACTGGCAGCCACCATTTACCACGGCCGTTGGCGATAATCTTAACTTGGGCAATTTTTGAAAGCCCTTGGGCTAAATTATAGTTTTGACTTTCTACTCCACCAAGAATTGGAGGGTAAGAATGAGAGACGAATAATATTTTCATGAATTTCTTTACT
>Ga0209575_10000313_pt1 | contig 40130 bp, 29 predicted proteins | sample Medcelwee11metaG_FD_187172 | JGI IMG/M metagenome (GOLD analysis project Ga0209575, IMG submission 187172) | Freshwater pond sediment microbial communities from the University of Edinburgh, under environmental carbon perturbations - Medium... | ecosystem: Environmental > Aquatic > Freshwater >...
CGCTTCAATTACCTTTTTTCGTAAATCATAGCTATATGCCTTGGCCATTATTATTCTCTTTTTTATGATATTTTTTCTTTTCCCATCATATCTCATTTTTGTCCTGACTTACTTGGCGGCTGCTATATTAATCGTTTATTCAATCTTTTATTTGGTAGTCCTGTCTCTTCTAATTCTTCTTCTGCCCATTCTCTCATTTACTATTTTCCCCTTTTCTTTTTTCAATTTCTATGATTCAATTATTCTAACCTATTCCAAAGATAACGGTAAGGCATAGATTAAATATTTGCTTCTATTTCACTAGCAAGATTTACCACAACTTATTTAAGATTGCTATAGCTAATTTTAGTCTATCGGCATACAAATATCTATTGATCAACCCACCGTAGGGGCAATTCATGAATTGCCCCTACTATCCTAGAATGAAAACCGCTATATCAAATATCTATTTTTATTACGAGAAATATTATTAAGAATAATTCACTAAACTAGGACAATTTAGGAATCATCAAATCAGGTTTTGTAATAGTTTAACAAGACCTTTTGGTTTAGTCAAATACAGATAAATCAAAGCGTTTGATTAAATACTATATATAGTTATATTCTACCAATTAATCCGATTTATGTAACCATATATATTAACTTAATCTAATTTCTGAAATATCTGTGATTAATTAACATAATAATAGGAATAAAAAATTTATGTTAGCGAGAGTTTGGAGTGCTGCCATTATTGGGATTGATGCGGTAAAAGTGGGGGTAGAGGTTGATGTTTCCGGTGGATTACCTAAAACTATTGTGGTGGGTTTACCTGATACTGCTATTCAGGAGTCAAAGGAACGGGTGAAAGCGACTCTGAAAAATGCTGGTTATGCTTTTCCCTTGCGGACAATTTTAGTAAATTTATCACCAGCTGATCTGCGGAAGGAAGGACCGAGTTTTGATTTACCGATTAGTATTGGTATTTTAGCAGCTTCTGAACAAGTACATAACCAATTATTATCAGATTATTTAATTTTAGGAGAAGTTTCCTTAGATGGTTCTTTACGGGCGATCGCTGGCATATTACCCATTGCGGTGGCTACTCGGAAAATGGGTTTAAAGGGTTTAATTGTTCCCAAAGCTAATGCCCAGGAAGCCGCTATTGTCAAGGGTTTAAATGTTTATGGATTTAATACTTTATTGGAAGTCACAGATTTTTTAAATACTCCAGACAAATATCAGCCGACGGAAATTAATGTAGATGAACTATTAACTCACCAAAATTTTACTGATTTAGATTTACAGGATGTGAAGGGGCAAAACCACGGGCGACGAGCTTTGGAAATAGCAGCAGCCGGCGGTCATAATGTGATTTTTGTTGGTCCGCCGGGTAGTGGTAAAACTATGTTAGCTCGGCGTTTACCGAGTATTTTACCGCCTTTAACTTTTCAGGAAGCCTTAGAAGTTACCCAAATTCATTCAGTAGCAGGTTTATTAAAAAATCGAGGTAGTTTAGTCAGCGATCGCCCGTTTAGGAGTCCTCACCATTCAGCCTCTGGTCCGGCTTTGGTGGGGGGAGGCAGTATTCCTCGACCGGGAGAAATTTCCTTAGCCCATCGAGGCATTTTATTTTTAGATGAAATGAGTGAATTTAAACGGGATGTTTTAGAATTTCTCCGACAACCTTTAGAAGATCATTTAGTGACAATTTCCCGCACCCGCCAATCAGTAGTTTTTCCTGCCCAATTTACCTTAGTTGCCAGTACCAATCCCTGTCCCTGTGGGTATTATGGTGATAATCTGCAACCTTGCACCTGTTCACCCCGCCAACGGGAACAATATTGGGGCAAATTATCGGGTCCTTTGATGGATAGAATTGATCTACAAGTAATGGTCAGTCGTCTAAAACCGGAAGAAATTACCGCCCAACCGCAAGGAGAAGGTTCTACGACTATTCGGGAAAGGGTAAAATCAGCTCGCAAAATGGCGGGCGATCGCTTTCAAGATGAACCGAGTATTAGTTGTAATGCTCAAATGCAAAGTCGGCATTTTCGCCAGTGGTGTCAGTTAGATACGGCTAGTCAAAGTTTATTAGAAAATGCCATTAGACGATTAAATTTATCAGCTAGGGCGAGCGATCGCATTTTAAAAGTTTCTCGGACAATTGCTGATTTATCAGGCTCAGAGAATATTCAGACGACTCATATTGCGGAGGCGATTCAATACCGGATTATTGATCGAATGCAATAGAAATTTTTGATGAATAAACTATTAGGGGTAATTAATTAATTACCCCTACCTAACTTTTTATAAATACTATTTTTTCGCTTTCGCCTCCAAATCCTCCAAACGACTACGTAACTCTTGATTCTGTTGTTTTAATTGATCTAACTCTTGCCGTAACTGTTTGATTGCCTCATCAGAACCAATTTGTTTTTGCACAGTTTTAATTGCTTCTTCTGCCCTTTGACTAACCCGCCCATCCGCCGTTTGCTCTGCCAAATTTTGTAAAATAGCGATCACCCGTCGATGATTTACCTGAGATAAAGCACTAAGTACAGAGATTTGAGTTAAAAAGAAAGTCTCATGGGCTAAAGTATCCAATTGTTGTAAAATTCGTTCTACTTGATCTTTAGTTTGCCCACTAGAAATACTACCCAAAGCCCTAATAGCAGACAATCTCAGCGGTTGCGGTGTACCAATAGCCGTATATTTCAGAATAATATCTAAAACATCTTCACTAGTTTTCATCTGACTCAAACCAGCGATCGCCCCGGAACGCACCACCTCATTCCAACCAGCCTTAGTTTCTAAAACATTTTTTAATAGCTTAATAACCTTTTCTTTTGTTGGTTTTTCACCAGTAGTTAATTCTGCTATTTTACCAATCGCTACACAGGCAGAGGCTTCCACGTAATAACTGGCATCACCATTTTCTACAATCGGTTTCAATGCTTTATAACTAGCCTGAGTTTTAATTTCCCCTAAACATTCTACCACCGACCGTCTCACCCGTGCATCAGCATCACATAAGCCAGGTAACAACGCATCAAATACCTGATCCAGTTTAATAGTGACTAACTGTTTAGCCACTTCTACCCGCACTCCCCAAAAGCGATCGCTCACTAAGGATTCGGCTAAACTATTCACTGCCTCTAAACCGCCTTTTTTTGCCAGGGCGATCGCAGCATAAATGCGAGAAACGGGATCCGGATCGTATTGTAATTGAGCTTTTAATTCATTGACAGGATATTCTAAAGTAACCGTCTTGAGAAAATTATTACCCTGATCAAAACTAATAAAACTAGGTTTTTGCTCTAAAGGAAAATAGAAACTTTGTTCTTTTTCATGAATTCTCACCGTAAACTTACGACAAGTATTTTCAGTCACTAAATTATTCTCAGATTTTTTGGTTTTCTGGCTAGATTTTTTACCTTTGACTTCTAACTCTGGAAGCTCATCAACTGGTATTTCAGGCAGAAAATTAAAAGCTATTGGTATTTTCAGATCAAATAAATCCTTTTCATTCTCACTAGCCTGAGTTTGAGAAACAGTTACCTTTGCTAACTTATTTTCCTCATCCCAACTATAACTAATCTGGTAATCAGGATGCCCGCCCCGATAGACATATTGATCGAATAAGAATAATAAATTTTTGCCTGTTGCCTGATCAATCGCTCTTAATAAATCAACTGTTTCCACGGTTTGATGGGCATGATTCTCCACAAAAGTTTGAATCGCCTGTTTAAATAAATCATCCCCTAATTCTGTTCGCAGAATATGATAAACACAAGCCCCTTTTTCATACAAATGCCGATCATATAACTCTATCGCTTCCCGATATACATGAGTAACAATCGGACGACGATAACGGGAAGCATCCTCATCTAAATAATTTCTTACCTGTTGTAAACGATAATACGCCGCATCCTCTGCCCCGTATTCGTGATACGTCCATAATACTTCACTATAGGTCGCCATCCCCTCCTTAATCCAAGCGTGCGACCAATGTTTAATTACTACCAAATCGCCAAACCATTGATGGGCTAACTCATGGGCAACTAAACTTTCAGTTCCCCGATTATCAATACTTGCCCGCTCATCTAATAAACACCGATCTGTCAAAATAGTAGTAGAAGTATTTTCCATCCCGCCAAAAATGAAATCATCTACGCAAACTTGAGCATATTTAGGATAGGGATAGGGATAACCAAAAAATTCACTAAAAAACTCAATCATCTGGGGTGTTTTCCCCATACTCCGCTTGGCATCATCCGCGCGCTTGTTTTCCACATAATAAGTAACTGGTTTACCCTGCCACTCATCTGTAAACTCGGCAAATTCCCCCACTGCTAAAGTAATCAAATAACTAGGATGTACCTGTTTTTGTAACCAATGATATATTTTGTTATCAGTTTTGCCATCACTAGTTAATTCTGTTTTAATTAACTCCCCATTAGAAATAGCAAGCATATTAGCCGGCACTTTCACCCGTATTTCCGAGGTGGCTAACTGTCCTGGATAATCAAAACAGGGGAACCAAAAGCGGGAATCCTCATCTTCCCCTTGCGTCCAAACTTGCGTTGGTTTATCAGGATAATATTCATCTGGTTGAATAAAATAAATACCTCGCCGAGGTTTTACCACTTCATAGGCGATCGCTATTTGCAGAGATTCACCAATGATCGCCGGCTGATTTAAGTTAATATCTAAAAGTTTACTATCATAAGAAAAAAGTACCAATTCTCCATCAACAGTGACTGCCTTAATATTTAGATCAACCGCATCTAAAGTTAATTGATTGACAGAGCGTACCGGATTTAATGTAATATGACACTTACCATAACAACGTTGATTTTTAATATCAAGTCCTAAATCTAAAAAAATATGTTCAACTTGACCAGGACGATCTGGATTATAGTGAGGGCGAGCGCCCGGTAACTCAAAGGACTTATGGGTTGGTTCTGAATCAAAAAAAATGGACATTGATCAATATAAATACAGTTAGGACTAATATATTAGAATATTGTCAATTAATTTGAAATTAGTCAAATAGCATTGCCATCAGCAACATTGTAGGAATTCAACTGTGGCTCACACGTTTTTATTAGAATCAGGTCAATGGACTTTTGACGGTAATTGGCTGGAAAAAAATGGCATGATTTTTGCCGTCAAGGGTAGAACTATAGTGGCTTGGAATCGCACGGACTGGTTTACCATGGTAACAAAATTGGTATTTCCTAGTCAGGATCGGGAAGATATTATTTTGCAATACCGGGGCCACTTAGATAATGATGAGCGTCGTTTTACCTTTGTTTTACAACATAGTGAATTAGGTAAAGTGGAGGGAGAAGGTTGGATTGGTCCAGCAACAATTATTCAGCGTTATTGGGTTTTGGGTGATGATAATCAACGGCGCAGCGGTTTTGAATCTTTACATCAGATCAATGATGATCGTTATTATCTATCGGGGGGAACCTTGATTGGTCAATGTTTAAGTGCTGCCTTAGAAGGTACATTAGAACGTCAAGGAGATTAACAAGCATCAAAAAAATATAAATTCTGAGATTTTTCGGCTATCAGTTTTTCTATTTTTTTGTTAAATATAATAATGATTTGTGGTACTGAGTTTCATATAAATTTGGCAATTCATCCTGCTAACAAGTCAGCTAGATAAATTGCCATAGAGATTTTAAAATTTGTTGAGACAATCCATTTTTTCCCGTATCAGCATCGGGTTGTGTAATTAAAAATATAAAAATAAAAATAATATTTGTCATGTACCAAATAGATTTAATTTTTCAGTCATGAAAAACTAATTCCCTGCAAAAATTTATCTATGGTTTGTGATAACGTCCCAGCCACCTCAACTCATTTTTCCTCTTCTTGGGAAAATCAAGTTAAAGAAGTAGATCGTTAACTGTCACCAATATAGTTAATCCAGAGATATTTTATTCAAAACTTGGGCCTGCTTCCAAACCCCATTGATGTTTGACAAATTCCTGGTACATTACTTCACGCATTAACATTTGTTCGTATAATTCCACTAGAAAATCTTGGGCCTGTTCTAAATTCATTCTTTCTACTTGAGATTGGAAAGAGCGGATGCTAAATTGTTTCTCGATAGAGAGTTCAATTGGCTTGTCCATGACTGCCTCCTAATTATTGTTAAAGCATTTGAATTAATTGTGAAATTGAGGGAAAAGCCTAAATCTGTTGGCACAGGTTGGGCTTTTTTATTTGTTCTGTTAATACTTAGTATTCCCTGTTACTCAGTATGTTCAGACCATTATAACGAATATGTTACAAAAAGTAACAAATATTTGACAAATTCGCAAATTACTGTTTTTGCAATTTCTCCTAAAGATGGACTAGTATTGATGAAAGTTCCCAGTTTGATGCTTAATAGTATTTATTTGTCAAGAAAAAAAAGCTCGATTTGAACAAAAGTTATTTGGCATATTAATCAGGACATTAGTTAATAGAAAGTCAATGAGATAATTGATTAATTCTTGGCAAATAACTAAATATAGTTATTGTTTCAGAATATTTTGGATTGTCATACTGTATCTAGTACAAACATAAATTTCAGAAAATAGTTAGAATAATACTTGACCATTCAATCAAACCTTGATTAATAAATGTTTGCTAGTACTTCTCAATGGCGGGAAATAGAGGATAGTTGGGTTTTACTACCATCGACCCAAAAAGGCATAGTGCATTTTTTAGGCGGGGCTTTTTTAGGTACGGCCCCTCACATTAGTTATCGCTGGTTATTGGAAGAAATAGCTAGTCAGGGTTATGTGGTGATCGCCACCCCTTTTAATCAAAGTTTTGACCATGGAGCGATCGCCCGTGATGTGTTCTATAGTTTTGAAGATTGTCTGGCCTATTTACAGGGGCGATCGCTCTTGAAAAAAAGTTATTTACCGATTTATGGCCTGGGTCACAGTATGGGCTGTAAATTGCATCTATTAATGGGCAGTTTATTTACAGTAGAAAGGGCCGGTAATATTCTGATTTCCTTTAATAATTATGCGGCCAAGGATGCTATTCCCATGATGGATCAAATGAATATAGGGAATATGGAGTTTATCCCTTCCCCCTTAGAAACTCAGGCCATTATTCAAAAAAGTTATCAAGTTTCTCGCAATTTACTGATCAAATTTAGTAATGACAATCTTGATCAATCCTTACGATTGAGTGATTTATTACGTTTACGTTTTCCCCAGATGACCTCAATACAGCGGTTGAATGGCACTCATTTAACGCCTCTCAGTCAAGATATTCGTTGGCAAGTGGGAGAAACTTTTACCCCTCTGGATGCAATTGGGCAATGGTTTAAGCAGGAATTTAATCGGGACTTATATAATTTAAAAAATGAGGTTTTACGTTGGCTAAATCCGGCGGGTTAATTTTAGGATAAAACGACAATTATAGGAATTTTCAGCAAATTCTATTTGATCAGATTTAATTATTTTAGATTTAATTATTATTAAATTAGTTAAATCAATTGAGTTGCAGGCTAATAATATAGCCATTTCTCAACTTATCAAGTACAAAAATATCATCTTCATTACACACCAGAGGGGCAATTGATCAATTGCCCCTACATTACCGGCTATAATTTTCTTAATCAAATTATTTATTTTATTTAGTCACTAAACTTTTTCTATCAACAAAAATTTTAGATAATTATGAAATTTAGTCAAATTATTACTCAATTAAGTCTTGCCCCTACCAATCAAAATAATCAGCCAAACCATAGTTTAGTTAATTGCCCCAATCAGGATCCAGAAATTCGGGCGATCGCTAATATAGAAACAGCCGAGCCGGGCAATATTAGTTATATAGAAGGCGGAAAATTTGCTAGTTATATCACCGAGACGCAAGCTAGTGCTTTAATTTTGCCGGCTGATCCCGTATTACAAGAAAAAGCCACAGCCAGAGGTATTGCTTGGTTATCAGCTCCTGATCCCCGACTTTTATTTGCCCAAGTAATTAGTGTATTTTATCAACCCTATCAACCGACTCCTCAAATTCATGCCACAGCAGTGATTGATCCGAGTGCAAATATCGGTCGGGATGTTTATATTGGAGCCTATGCAGTGATTGAGGCAGGTGTGACAATTGGTGATCAGGTTTGTATTCATCCCCATGTGGTGATTTATCCCCAAACAACGATTGGCGATCGCACTGTCTTACATTCTCACTGCACCATACACGAACGCAGTCAGATCGGTAATGATTGTGTAATTCATAGTGGTACAGTGATTGGGGCAGAAGGTTTTGGTTTTGTACCAACGGCTCAAGGCTGGGTGAAAATGCAACAGTCTGGTTATACTGTCTTAGCAGATGGGGTAGAAGTCGGTTGTAATTCTAATATTGATCGACCAGCGGTGGGAGAAACCAAAATTGGTAAAAATACGAAAATTGATAATCTGGTACAAATCGGGCATGGTTGTCAAATCGGAGAAAATTGTGCTGTAGCGGCACAAGTTGGTTTAGCCGGTGGGGTAAAAGTTGGTAATAATGTGATCCTCGCTGGTCAAGTGGGGGTTAGTAATCAAACCGTGATTGGTGATGGGGCGATCGCCACTGCTAAAACTGGTATTCATCATAATGTTGCCCCTGGTGAAATAGTTTCCGGCAGTCCCGCTGTTTCCCATAAAATTTTCTTAAAAGGTACTGCTATTTATAGTCGTCTGCCAGAAATGTATCAATCTTTGAAGGAGATTAAAAAATATTTGCAAATTAAATAAATTCACCAGTTTTGTTAATTAATAACGCCTAAATAAAAAACAACCTAAAATCAATGCGATTAGCCTAGTAAGTTAAGATGATCATTGATTATGGCATGGAGAGAACTAGCCCAAATATTATAAAAAAATTATTAAATCAGTGCAAATAACCGTCAAAAATGTTGACAAAGTAGAAAATTTTTTGATACATTAGGAATATTATGGAGTATATAAAAAATTCTCCATATAAAAATTAGTATTTGAGAAAATTTGATTATTCACTCAAATATATTTCCTATAATATTAATATTTAGAAGATTTAATTATTGAGAGGCAAAAGGTGTGTCCTTAAATTCTAGTAAGAATAGTAAAAGTAGAAACAGTCGAGGTCGGGAGGTCAGCCATCGGGTCACAGTCCACTCAAGCGGCCAATTAGTTATAGGTGCATCCTATACAAAACAGATGGGTTTAGAGCCTGGTGCTGAATTTGAAATTCATATAGGTCAAAAGTATATTCACTTGAAACAGGTTATCGATAACTCAGAAGAATACGATGATCAGGAAGAGGATTAAGTCTTATGTAAGATAGATTTATCAACTTTTGAGAAATAGCCGTAGATGTTAATCAAAATTTATTAAATAATATAAAATAATGGCAAATCATAGCACCCTATGGATTCCTATTGCACTTTTAGTCGTGGGCTTAATAGCATCAGTCAGTATTGGTTTGATTGCTTGGTATAATTCCAAACGTCCGCCGGGTTGGGAGGAAACGGCAATACCTAGTTATATTCCTAAAATTAATATTCGACAAGAGTCGGCAAAACAAGTTGAGAAAAAAAATTCAAGCAATTCTGAAAATCCAGAAAATCCAGAAACTTAAAATATAAAAATCTCAGACTTCTATTATTATTATTTATGTATGGGTAATTGATTAATTGTCCCTAGTATATTTTTTAGGAATATACGGCAAATAGTAAAAACCGAACTTAACCATAAATTGCCAAAAATGCAATTAATCGTCACAATGTATTAATAAAGTCATAGGAAAAAATTTTTTTAGGAATTAGTCAATGACAACAACCAGTAATTTTACAAAAGCCTTTCGTGAGGCAAAAAAAGAATCTTTAATCGGTCCCAATGTAGTTGCTAATGCTCTGCCCTATGTAGGCGGTGGTTTATTATTAACCGCTGTTGGTACTTTTGGCGGTTTACAAGTATTAGCTAATAATCCCGCTATTTTCATGCCAACCTTCTGGGTTGTCCTCATAGCATCATTAGTTTTATTTTTTGTCGCTCAGGGAGTAGCTGCTCAAGCCAAAAATAGTACGGCTTTACCTCTATTAGCTACCTATAGTTTGTTATCTGGTTATACCCTGACTGGTTTAGTCTCCCTTGCCATCGGCACAGAAGGGGTAGGAATAGCTGGGATTGGTTTTGCCGCTTTAGCTTGCGGTTTAACCTTTATCTTTGCCCGTCCTTTAGCTGCTAACCTATCAGAAGCGGACGGCATGGCCCTGACTAAAACCTTTAGTTTAGGTTTAATCGCTCTGGTCGTAGTGGTATTAGGTCAATTTGTCTTAGGATTTTTTGGCATACACGCCCCTAGTTGGTTAGAAATAGGTATTTCTGGTATTGGTGTTTTGTTGTTCATGGGAGGAGCAGTCGTTGACTTTTTTATTCTGCCCCGCACCTATCAAGATAATCAATACTTGGCAGCCGCTTTGTCCATGTATCTCACCTATATTAATCTATTTGTCTTTTTATTACGGTTATTAATTGCTTTTAATCGTGATTAGTTAAACGGTAATCCCCATATTCCCATTCTGATAGTATGGGAATTGCTATTAAAAAACCGGCTAACCATAGCCGGTTTTTTTGGCAAAAAAATGAAAAATTCGTTATATCTTATTTTTAGTGTATTTTTACGAGTGAAAAATTTATGGATGTCTTAGAAATTAAGAGAGATGTAGAATTGTTGGGCGATCGCCTGGGGAAAACCCAGGACTATCTTTGACGTACCAGCTTTAAATGCGAAAATTGCCGACCTAGAACAGGTAGCAGCCCAGCCTGATTTTTGGCAATCGCAAACTGAGGCCCAAACCGTTTTACAGGAATTAAATAATTTAAAATCTCATCTGCAACAATATGAAGGCTGGCAGAATAATCTGAGTAATACCAGGGCCATCTTGGAGCTATTAGAGTTGGAAAACGACGAATCGTTACTCCAAGAGGCTTATTGTAATATTTCCCTTTTACGACAGGAATTAGATCAGTGGGAGTTACAACAATTATTATCAGGGCCTTATGATCAGGGAGGAGCTGTATTAACGATTAATGCGGGAGCTGGTGGCACGGATGCTCAGGATTGGGCAGAAATGTTATTACGGATGTACACCCGTTGGGGCGAAAATCATGGTTATAAAGTACATTTGATGGAACTATCCGAAGGAGATGAGGCTGGTATTAAGTCGGTCAGTTTAGAAATAGATGGTAATTACGCTTATGGTTATTTGAAAGCAGAAAAAGGTACTCATCGTTTAGTGAGAATATCGCCATTTAATGCTAATGGTAAGCGGCAAACTAGTTTTGCTGGAGTGGAAATTATGCCGATTTTAGATAGTTCCGTACAATTAGATATTCCTGATAAGGATTTAGAAATTACTACTTCTCGTTCCGGTGGTAAGGGTGGTCAGAATGTGAATAAGGTGGAAACGGCGGTGAGAATTGTGCATTTACCGACTGGTTTAGCGGTGCGTTGTACGGAAGAGCGATCGCAGATTCAAAATAAGGAAAAAGCGATGAATTTGTTAAAAGCAAAATTATTAGTAGTGGCACAGGAACAGCGAGCGAAAGAGATTAGTGAAATTCGGGGTGACATGGTGGAAGCCGCTTGGGGTAATCAAATTAGAAATTATGTATTTCATCCCTATCAAATGGTGAAGGATGTGAGGACAGCGGTAGAGACGACTGATATTAATGGGGTGATGAATGGTGATTTAGATATGTTTATTGAAGCCTATTTACGTCAAGAAAATCAGATTGTGCAAAATTAGTTACTAATATCTAAAAACCCGGTTTTTGGCAAAAACCGGGTTTTTCTGGAGAATTGATGATGAATTTATATTTAGGCGTAGATTTTGGTACATCAGGAGCAAGGGCTATCGTTATTAACCATGATCGCCAAGTAGAATATGAAATAAAATATCCTTTTGCTTCTGATCAAATAAATGATGAAAATTTAACGATTATTTGGCAAACAATTTTATTTGATTTAATCAAACAAATTCCTTTAGAAATACGCCAAAATATTCAAGCGATCTCTATTGATGGTACATCCGCTACAGTTTTATTGTGCGATCGCTCTGGTCAGCCGATTAGTCAACCTATTTTATATAACGATAATCGAGGGGAAATATATTTAGAAAAATTACGGGCGATCGCCCCAGCTGATAGTCCGGTATTAAGTGCATCCAGTAGTTTAGCAAAATTATTATGGTTAACATCAAATATTTGTCAACCAAATATTAGTTATTATTTCATGCACCAAGCCGATTGGTTAGCCTATAGTCTGCACGGTCAAATAGGAATTAGTGATCTTCATAATACTTTGAAATTAGGTTATGACGTGGCTAATGATCAATATCCTACGTGGTTAACACAGTTAATCAGCAATATTAAAAATACCAGCAATATTAACCTGCAATTACCAAATGTTTTACAACCTGGTCAAGTGATTGGTAAAATTACCAAAGCAATTACCGAAAATTTAGATTTATCAGCAGATTGTGACATTTGTGCTGGCACGACAGATAGTATTGCCGCTTTTTTAGCAAGTGGAGCTAGTTCACCCGGTGAAGCAGTTACCTCCCTTGGTTCCACCTTGGTGATTAAACTATTAAGTGAATATCCGGTGAACGCCCCAGAATACGGTATTTATAGTCATCGTTTAGGTAATTATTGGTTAGTGGGTGGTGCTTCTAATACGGGAGGTGCGGTATTACGTCACTATTTTACAGAGGCAGAATTAGTTACCCTCAGTCAACAAATTAATCCAGCCGAAATTACTAATTTAGATTATTATCCCTTAGTGAAACCGGGCGATCGCTTTCCGATTAATGACCCGCAACTTTTACCCCGTATTACTCCTTGTCCTGCTAGTTCAAGAGAATTTTTACACGGTTTATTAACTGGTATTGCCAAAATTGAAACCCGTGGTTATCAATTATTACAAGAATTCGGAACCACACCTGTGCAAAAAATTTATACGGCGGGTGGTGGGGCGAAAAATCATATTTGGTCTGCTATTCGTCAATATTATTTACAAGTGAATATGGCAGAGGCATTACATCAGCAGGCGGCTTTTGGAGTGGCACTATTAGCTAGAGGTAAAAGGAATTTATGAATTGCTACTAACATTTTACCAACGAGGATTATTATAAAGTAAAGCCGTTGCCTCATCAGTCGGTAAAGCCTTGGCAAACAGAAAACCCTGCCCATATTCACAACCCAAATTTTTCATTAAACTTAATTGTTCCTGAGTTTCTATTCCCTCTGCTACGCTATTCATTTGTAGGTGATGAGCCAAATCAACAATTGCCTTAATAATTTCCGTATTCTGCCCGGCTTCTCCTACCCGCTGCACAAAAGACCGATCTATTTTTAAAGTATCTACTGGAAAACGATGTAAATAACTAAGCGATGAATAACCCGTACCAAAATCATCAATAGATAATTGAATTTTACGTTCTTTTAACTGCTGTAAAATGCGGTTAGCTACCTGCGGATTATCCATAATCGCACTTTCAGTTATTTCTAATTTTAACTGAGGACCAAATAGAGGCGTATTTACTAAAATTTGATCAATTTGATCAATTAAATTGGCTTGGGTAAATTGTTTCACCGATAAATTAACACTAATTTTCAGGGGTAATGATGGTAATTCTTGACTAACCATTAAATCTGTCCATTGTTTCAACTGTTTACAAGATACCTCTAATACCCATAAACCAATCGTCACAATTAAACCTGTTTCTTCTGCTAGGGGAATAAAATCAGCCGGAGAAATCATGCCTCGTTTCGGATGAAACCAACGAACTAAAGCCTCAAAACCCCTAATTTCACCAACTTGTAAATCAACTATTGGTTGATAATAAACCACAAATTCTTTTTTTTCTATGGCAATACGTAAATCATTTTCTAACTCAAATCTTTTTTTGACATCTGAGTGCATATCTTGATCGAATACTTGATAACGCCCTCTACCCCGATTTTTTGCCTTGTACATGGCGGTGTCGGCATCTCTTAAAATATATTCTGGTTCTTCATAATGAACAGAGCCTAAAACAATACCAATACTAGCGTTAATAAATATTTCACGCCCATCTAGGTGAAACGGCCAAGTCAGCGTCGCTAAAATTTTTTGAGCAATTTGCATAGCGTCTTCTATTCCTCGAATTTGATCGACTAAAATAGCAAATTCATCCCCGCCAAACCGAGATAATAATTTATGGGAAGCATCTAATACCTGTTGTAAACGTCGTGCCACTGCCACTAATAGGCGATCGCCCGCTAAGTGACCTAAAGAATCATTAACTACTTTGAAGTGATCACAATCTAAAAATAAAACAGCAAAAGCATAATTAGGTTCTTTTTTCAGTCTATTTAACTTGACAATCAAGCGATTCATAAACCACACCCGATTAGGTAAACCCGTTAAAGGATCATGGGAAGCAATATGTAATAATTGTTGCTGAATAGCTTGTCTTTCCTTGATTTGAGCCTCTAACTCCCGATTGATTTTTTCTAACTGCCTTTGCACTTTTTCCCGCTGCTCAATTTCTGCCTCTAATTCTGCTGTCCTTTGTTGAATTTTAATTTCTAAGGTATCATTCATTTGGCGAATTTTATTTTGAGCATCTTGCAAAGATAACTGATTTTTTACCCTGGCTAATACTTCCGATGTTTGGATCGGCTTAGTCATATAGTCAACCCCGCCCACCCCAAAGGCTTTCACCTTATCCATGGATTCCCCTAAAGCACTGACAAAAATTACCGGAATATGTTTAGTTTGTTCATCGCTTTTTAATTGGCGACACAATTCATAACCATCCATATCCGGTAGTTTAATATCTAATAAAATCAAATCAGGTGGATAGGCTCGCACTCCCATTAGCGCCATATTGCCAGTAATTGCCTTACGTACTTGATAACCTGCTTCCGTTAATACTGTATATAAAAGATTGAGAGTGTCTAAAAAATCATCCACTATTAAAATGGTATAATTTACTAATTCTTCTGGGGGGGAATCGTTCATATATTTTTTTATAGTGAATCAGTTAGCTAATAAGCAAAGAAAAAATATAAATTATCTGTTAAATGTGAGATATTAAGTCAGATATTCAATCAAATATTAAATTTATCCTATTTCTGTCAAACGAACAATCACGTCATAACGAACTTGTTTGACTAAATGTATTAGGCCCTGGGATAGTAACTGTGAATGAGGTGGTATTTCCTCAATTAAAGTTAAAATTAGTTTATCATCAAGTTGAGTGGCTGCTTGATTTAATTTTTTTATCCAGTCAACCGGCATGATTTGTAAGGATTCTGAGGTGATTTCTGGTAAGGAAGTAGCTGATAGAATTTGATTATTTATCTCTTCGTAAATATATTTGACCCCTAAATACTGGGCAATTTTATCTAAGATCACTTCTTCCGAAAAGGGTTTACAAATTAAATCATCACAACCCATAGACAAAATCATCCCCCGTTCTTCTTGGAAAGCACTGGCGGTCAGGGCGATAATCACAGTGTTTTTTCCAGATAAAGTAGATTTAATTTGTTGGGTGGCAGTAGAACCATCCATCACAGGCATCCGCATATCCATATAAATTAGTTGGGGTTGCCAGGTTTGCCATATTTTAATAGTTTCTTCACCGTTTTCTGCTTCTTTTACCTGGAAACCAACGGCGGTTAATATTTTCACTAATAATAAACGATTAGTCCAATGATCGTCTGCTACTAATATTTTATATTCTGGTTGTTGGGGGGCGATCGCTAAAACTTTGTGAGATTTAAGTACAGAGGATGTGAGCATTTTAACGATAGGAGTTTTCACATAAAAATGAAAATTACTGCCTTGATTCACTTGACTTTCTACTGTTAAATCTCCTCCTAATAGACGGACAAAATTACGGCTAATCACTAACCCTAATCCGCTGCCTTCTTGCGATCGCCTGCCACTTTCGGTTTGGAAAAAAGAGGTAAACAGTTGATCAAGTTCCTCTGGTTTAATGCCTACTCCTGTATCAATTACCGCAAAATCAATGATCGCTAAATTATCCTGATTAGTTTGATTTGTTGTAAAGTTATTTTCTCGCTGGGATACCTGCACCCGAATATAACCCTTTTCTGTAAATTTAATACTATTACTAATTAAATTAATTAAAACCTGTTTTAATTTACTCGCATCAGAGTGAATATAACGGGGTACATCGGGCGATCGCTCTAATATTAGGTCTAAACCTTGAGCCTGGGCCCGGATTTTCAACATTTCTAAAACATTATCCAACAATTGATCAAGATCAAAATCTGCCGTATTGAGATTAACTTGCCCTGCCTCAATTTTCGATAGGTCTAAAATATCATTAATCAAAGACAATAAATGTTCACCACTGCGATTAACTATCTGTAAATTCTCAGTCATTTCCTGATTAGCACTTTGGTGACGTTGCATTAACTGAGTAAAACCTAAAATCACATTAAGAGGAGTCCGCAACTCATGACTCATATTAGCTAGAAATTTACTCTTAGCTTGATTCGCTCGATCTGCCACATCTTTAGCGGTTTGTAATTCTTGAAATTTTTGCAACAAAGAATTTGCCATGATCTGAAAATTTTCACTCAATAGCATTAATTCACTAATCTTACTAGCCGGCCAAATAATTGACTGCTGTGCTAATAAACGATCAGGTAAATTAGTGGTAGATTGAGCTAAACGTAATAGAGGGGTAACTAATTGGCGACTCAGTTGATCCGCCAAAATAGAAGAAAAAAGAGTAATGACTAATAAAATAGCTAAACCATAAGTATGTAAAGAAAAAAGCGATTTTACTTCCTTTTCTAAAGGGGTTGCTACAATTAATTGCCAATTTTTATTAGATAATATTGACTCAGTTTGCACAAAATAGGAGTGTAACCAACGCATCGTCATCAACTTGCCCCCCTGTTTCGGTAGCCAATGCTCAATCTTATCAGTCACAGGTAATATTTCACCAGGATCAACTAAGCGTTTTTGCCAATATAAATTGGGTTTAGTTTGACTAATAATATTTTTTTGACTATCTAACAGAATAATTTGTAAATTGAGGGAAACATTTTTTTGATCAGCTAATTGCTCCGGTGATTGATGATAATCAACTAAAATTTGTTGTAAACCCCAATTACTAATCTGTGCCGTAATTTTACCAATCACTTCACCCGCACTATTAATTATAGGTTGCTGAAAAACGACCGGCGGACTATTCACTAATAAATTATCAGGGGACCAAGCATAATTAATTAAACTCTTGGGTTTTTGATTAGTTGTATTAGTTAATTGAATATTATTAATTGTCTTATTAATTATTTCACCCTGGTTATTAACAATAGAGATGGTTTGCCATTCTAGGCAAATTTTTTGTATAAAGATAATTGCCTCTTGTAAATTAGGTGAATTAATCAAATTTTCTTGTTTAGCAATAGCAGCTAATTCGACTAAAGCCCTTTCATGTTGTGCATACCAAGTCTGTACCTCATTTTTCACCTCATGAAAAGTTCGCTGTAATAGAATTATCTGATCTTCCCTAATTTCTCGCACTGCCTGGCGACTTTCCACAGCAATTAAACATAAAGCAGGAAAAAAAACAAAAGCTACTAATAAATTTAAAAGCGTTTGTTGTAAAGACATGGTTCGCCAATGTTGCGGGCGATTTACCCATTTATAAATAGGTAAATAATTTAATAATAAACTAGCAATTAAGGCGTTAAAAATACCATTCACCGCCTGCTTTAACATAATCATTTCTAATTGGGGCGATCGCACCTGCAAAATGTGACTATAAAAAATATAAACCAGGGGAATACCAATGAAAACCCAATAAATACCATTCAGTGTCACTAAACTAGGTCTTTGCCGGGAAAATAGCCAACCAACAAATAAAGTTTCACAGACAAAAATAATAATGGCATAGGGATGTAACCATAAAACGTATGTATAACTAGCAATGATCAAACTTGCTACCGTGGCAATTTCCCAACCATATAAACAAAGAATCAGCCAAACGGCAATGGAACCAAAAAGAAAATCAATATGAAAAAAAAATAACCAGCGATAATGATTCCCCAGCCAACCTAATAAAATCAGGATAACCAAACCAAGGGTTTGCTTTTTGTCCTTTAAGCAGGAATAGCATTGTTTGGGGAAAAAATATTTCATGCAATACGGCATAAGATTAAATATAAATTTCATCAAATTTCACCCATAATAGGGGGAAATTTGCTATATTTTTTAGGTATATAGCAAACTTTGCTACATATCACAATTTAAGTGAAATTTCAGTGAAATTCTTACGAGTTAGATAACTTTGGCATAGTTAAAATTTAATTGGTAAATGATTTGCTATTAGCTGACTGGCCATGTTATAATTATGAGAAATATTTTGTAAACCAAGGTAAAAACTATGGCTTCTGATCCCAAAAATTCAGAATTTTTCCAGGTTAATAGTCCTGGCTCCCCAGATGAACAATGGTCCAGTCCATTGGAGGAATGGGCCAACAATTTACCTAGTGAAGATGATGATTGGGAAACAGTGAATTTTCCTAATGCGATGAATATTGATAATTTAACTGAAGTTCCAGGCAGTCGGGAAATAGTGATTAATAGTGCTTTGCCTTTAACAGAAAATGATCACAAGCCAGAAACACACCAAGGTGAATTTCTCAATTTACTCGGTTTATTAGGTGAAAACTTCACACCGGCACAATTAGAAGTATTGACAGAACAAGGGTCAACTATTCCCCCCACGATGTGGCAAGCTCTCCACGAATGTAACCGCAATTTAGTCAATCGTTTGACTGATTTAGAAGTGATATTGGAAACTAATACACAAAATTTAAAAACCCAAGAAAATTTACTAAAAGAAAAAAATCAGCAATTACTTGATAGTCAAAGACAAGTTAACCGGCTATTTTACAAATTAGAATTGTGTCAACAGGTGATTCAACGGCAAGAAGTGACAGTAGAAAATTTGACAGAGAAATGCCAACAAAGTCAACAACAACAGGCTCAGTTAGAAAGAGAATGTGCGATCGCCCAACACAAATACAATGAACAGAGTTATCATCTACAAGAACTAGAAAATATTTGTCAAGAGCTACGCAGTCGTTTACAACGGCAACAAAGACAAACTCTGCAATTTAAGGTAGCTTTAGAAAGAACTTTACCCAAAACAGTTGCTTTTACCGAAGCCGAAACCACAGTTAATATTCAAGAACCAATCAACCTATTAACCACATTAAACGCCCCACCTGTAAAACCTTGGTTGCCTGATAATAATAAAGAAATTCAGGATATTCTTTCTAGTCCGATTGAGCGACAAATTTGGTTAAGTATTCACGAAAATAATCAAGGTAATGATACCGTGAAAAGCTCTACAGATCACTTAGTCAATTATGATTTACCAAATAATTGGCAACATGATTTGCAGAATATTTCCTCAGAGGAGCATTTGTTAGAAGATTTAACTATTAATGTGACTCACCAGAAAATTGCTGAGACAGAAGAACCAACGGCAAAAGAAACCGAAAAACAGCAAAAAACAGGTTTAGATTTACCCTGGTTCATGAAAACATTATTAGGCGAGGATAATTACCCAACAAATTCCGCAACAGAAAATTCGGTAGCAGAAAATTCTTTATTATCATCTACCCTATCTAATTTGTCTAGTGATATTGCACCAGCCGAAAAAATCACAGAATTAGATGCCGTATTAGCGGAAAGAGTAGTAACTACTCCCGATGATCTAAATCGCTGGTCAGAAAATCAAACTGCTTCTGCGATCACTCCAGTTAATCAGGAAATCAATACAACTAATTTATCTATTGATCACAGTCTGGAAAATCCTTTTCTCGATGAAATAGTTGATGAAACTGCAAGTATTACAAAGGGCGATCGCCCGTCTGTGAACCAACTAAGTTGGGATATTCCGATTGTTAACCCTGAACCAGAAAAGAAACGACGCTCTTTAGCTTCCATTGATTTACCTTCCTTCCCACCGATTGGTTTGTATCAACCAAGCCTAGTTTAAAATTGAAAATAATTAATTGACAATAATTAGTAGGGATAATTCATGAATTACCCCTACTGGTTTTTTGAGAAAAATATTATGAACCATAAAACAATACAAACAACAAGGGAATAGGAAAAATAATTAATTTCCTATTCCCTCATCAGTAAAAATTGTTTGTGGTATTTAGCAATTTTTCTATTCTTCTGTTGCTTCCGGTATTTCCGGTTCTTCCTCAGCAGAAGGAATATCCTCAATAATTTCTTCTTCCACCACAGCAACTGAAGCGATCTCACCTTCTTCAGCTACCGCAATCTCTGCCACAGATAAACCTTGTTGAGCAGCTAATAATTTTTCCTTAAACTTAGCAGCCATTTCTTCTGCCTTTTCATAAACCAATTCGGGATTTCTTACCATGGCTCCCGGCTCTGGTTCTAATTGCTTAGTTGATAAGGAAATCCGACCTCTTTCTGAATCTAAGTCAATGATCATTACCTTCAATTCATCATTAACCTTAAACACAGTGCTAGGTGTGTCAATATGTTCATGGGAAATCTCAGAAATGTGCAGTAAACCACTTACCCCACCAATATCAATAAATGCACCATAAGGCTTAATACCCCGTACCGTACCGATTACCACTTCGGCAACTTCTAAACGGTTCATCTTACGTTCCACCAAAGCTCGGCGATGACTTAATACTAAACGGTTACGTTGTTCATCCACCTCTAAGAATTTCAGTGGTAATTCCTCAGCCACCAATTCCTCTTTTGCCTTTCTTGTGCTGATATGAGAACCAGGAATAAAACCACGTAAACCTTCGATTCTCACCAAAGCACCACCTCGGTTAGTGGCAAATACCAAAGAACGGACAGTAGCATCTTCTGCCTGTAATTGCCGTACCCGTTCCCAAGCACGCATATATTCAATCCGACGAATAGACAAAGTTAATTGTCCGTCTTCATTTTCATCAGTCAGAATATAAAATTCTCTAGTTTCATTAGCGTGTAAAACCTCTTCCGGGTTTTCCACTCGGTTAATTGACATTTCCTGAATCGGAATATAAGCGGCAGTCTTTGCCCCAATATCAATTAATGCTCCTCTCGGTTCAATACTAAATACTGTACCAGCCACAATATCGCCAGGACTAAAATGATAATCATATTTATCCAGCAGGGCTGCAAAATCTTCGTGAGTAAATCCTATAGTTGATGTTTTGGAATTTGCCATGCGTGTTTTTCGAGATTGCTCTCCTTCCTTAAGTTAATTTTTTTGATAAATTCTATGGATACACTGTTGCCAGTTGCCACCTAACTTATCTGTCAAGTCCATTACCTGAATGGATAGGGGAAATCAATAATTTCACTAATATTATTTTTTATGAATAGTTAATTATTTCCCGTTATTCTGTTTTACCCCAATGGGGAATTTTAGTATAACTAATTATGCCAGAGTACCTAGCGTTGCAAACAAATTATTTTAGCACAATTTTAAATTATGTTTAAAACAAACAAATTAATTATGATTAGCGATCGCCTGAAAATAGGGGATCAATCTGAAATTTGATCATCCCCTTTGCCATCAGTTCTATTAATATTGGTAAATACTACTGAGAGTCTGTAATTCTAGTTTCCGCATCAGTCAAACTACGGTAAGTTTGCAAATTTTGTAATGTTTCCAAAAAATCATCCAAACCTTGAAACTGTCTATGCACAGAAGCAAAACGGACATAAGCCACCTCGCTCACATCCCTTAATTCTCGCAAAACCATTTCGCCAATTTCAATACTAGTAGTTTCTTTTAATAAACTACTTTGTAAATCAGCTTCTATCTCATCAACTATTTCCTCTATTTTTGCCAGAGAAATTTCGGTTTTTCCACAGGCCAAAAGAATCCCCCGCATCAGTTTTGCCGGATCAAAAGGTTCTTTTGTTTCATCACGCTTGACTACTGTGAGAGGGACAAATTCAATGCGTTCGTATGTGGTAAATCGCCGGAAGCATTTTGAACATTCCCGCCGTCGCCGAATACTATGGCCTGATTCGGCAGAACGTGATTCCAATACACGACTATTGTTGCATTGACAAGCTGGACAACGCATAAGCAAAATTTTTTGAGTTTGGCCTAATTGTAACTGATGTCAATCTAAATAGATCATTTTGCCAAAATTTTTTTGGAAAAACTTATTTAATAAATATTCCATAAAACCAAGTGGCGAACTTAGGTTGTTAATTGCCTTAGTTCACCACTAAAAGTTTTTTAAATCGGCCCACATTGGCTGATCATTAATTTTTTGCCAATTATTTGCCAATCCGAGGGGGATCCCGGAAGGCGATCGCAAAAAATAAGACACCTAAGGCTAAGGCCAGCACCAAAATATAAGCAGCGCTTTCCATATATCAGGGTTTCCTAAAAATTTGTGTGCAATTGTTCAATTAATCAGTCTATCAGTATCAGGTAGCAAAAAAAAATGTAGGGGCGATCGCCCCTACAGGAAATTAAATAAAATCTTAATAAAAAGTCTAAAATCCTCAGTTAATCAAAAATTAGGCTTCTGTACGACGGGTACTTAAGTCACCCAGTTTTTGGAATAAACCAAATTCCACTTGCTCTTCCAAGTCAGGATCAATACCAGCAAATACATCCCGGAACAGAGTCCGACAACCATGCCAAATATGACCAAAGAAGAATAATAAAGCGAAACAGGCATGACCAAAAGTAAACCAACCTCTCGTACTAGTCCGAAATACCCCGTCAGAACCAAGAGTTTCTTTATCAAACTCAAAGTTTTCACCTAACTGAGAACCACGGGCAAAACGTTTGACATCAGCCGAATTCTTGAAAGTTTGACCATTGAACTTACCACCATAGAAAGTCACAGTCACGCCTTGTTGTTCAAAGCTAAACTTAGACTCACCACGTCGGAAAGGAATATCAGCCTTCAATTCGCCTTGAGCATTAGTCAATACGACAGGGAAAGTTTCAAAGAAATTAGGCATCCGACGAACAAATAATTCTTCGCCGTTTTTGTCCTTAAATACCGCATGACCTAACCAGCCTTTAGCAATCCCATCACCATTGACCATGGGGCCAACCCGGAAAAGACCACCTTTCGCAGGGCTATTACCAACGTAATCATAGAAAGCCAATTTCTCAGGAATAGTGGACCAAGCCTGCTCATAGCTCTTGCCTGTAGCCACTTGATTTTCTACCCGCCGTTGAATTTCTTGTTGGAAGTAACCACTATCCCATTGATAACGGGTAGGGCCAAATAATTCAATCGGTGTAGCGGCTGAACCATACCACATAGTACCGGCCACTACAAAAGCGGCGAAGAATACGGCAGCAATACTACTGGACAATACTGTTTCAATATTACCCATCCGTAAGGCCTTGTAGAGACGTTGGGGAGGCCGCACCGATAGGTGAAAAATCCCAGCAATAATCCCGACAATACCGGCTGCAATATGGTGAGCCACAATCCCGCCAGCATTAAAAGGATTAAATCCTTCTGGTCCCCAGGCCGGGGACACTGGTTGGACACTACCCGTAATCCCATAGGGATCAGATACCCACATACCTGGACCAAATACGCCGGTCAAATGGAAAGCTCCAAAACCGAAACATAATAGGCCAGATAAGAACAGGTGAATACCAAACATTTTAGGTAAATCTAAAGCGGGTTCGCCTGTGCGGGGATCGACGAATAATTCTAAGTCCCAGAATACCCAGTGCCAAACGGCAGCCAGGAATAAAAGGCCAGAAAGAATAATATGAGTGGCTGCTACTCCTTCAAAGGACCAAACCCCAGGATTAGTAACAGTTTCTCCGGTTAAACTCCAACCACCCCAGGATTGAGTTACACCGAGGCGAGCCATGAAGGGCATGACAAACATACCTTGGCGCCACATGGGGTTAAGAATGGGATCACTAGGATCAAAAATAGCTAGTTCGTAAAGGGCCATTGAGCCAGCCCAACCTGCGACTAAGGCAGTGTGCATCAAGTGTACAGAAATCAGGCGGCCTGGATCATTCAGGACGACAGTATGTACACGGTACCAGGGTAGTCCCATTGACTACGCTCCTCCTCGTGTAATTATTTTGATTCTGAAAATTAGCTTTAACTTTTGATTAAGTTAATATTTCTTTATTGTCCCATAGCTTGGGTATTGATTTTCCCTAGTCGGGGTCAATAATTCATGAAATTGACATTATTGTAGAATAAATCAAATTAGTTAACTCAAATCTCATCCCTAGCTATCTATGGGCCTTAATTGGGGATATGGGTAAAAGTTTGTTTTATTTGTCTAAAATTTGATTTTGATTCGCTCTGAACTACCTCCACACCAATGTACAAAACCTTTTTAAAGAAATTTTCTGTGTATAGTTCCCTATCTATTATGGGTGCTATGTTGGCCGTCTTTCTGGCCGTAGCTTCACCCAGCCGGTCCCAAGGGATAAATCGTTCTTTGACCGTTCGTTCTGATATTCAAGAGGCTGATTCTAAAACGGGCATTATTACAGCTAGGGGCAATGTACAAATTGATTATCCAGCTAGACAAATGCAGGCAACTTCTGCCCAGGCCCAATATTTCACCAAAGAACGGCGGATTGTCTTAAGTGGCAATGTATTTGTTTTACAGAATGGCAACACGATTCGAGGGGAAGTCGTTACTTATTTAATAGATGAAGGTCGCTTTATTGCCTTGCCTCCAGGTAAAGGCCAAGTAGAATCAATTTATTTAGTACCAGCAGAGCAGGAACCTAATCCTCTGGCGACTCCATAATGACTTTTCTGAGAGAAAATGTACCTAGTCATAACTTAAATACGGAGGTGGGTGATGCCCAGCCCCCGCCAAATTTGATGAAAATTGTTTTAGAGAATATTCATAAGTGTTACGGCAAAAGGACTGTGGTTAGTCGGGTCAATTTGTCGGTGGCACAGGGTGAAATAGTTGGTTTATTAGGACCGAATGGAGCGGGTAAAACTACAACTTTTTATATTGGGACGGGTTTGGAAAAGCCTAGTCAGGGTCAGGTTTGGCTAAATGACATGAAGATTACTAATTTGCCTTTTCATCAACGAGCGCGATTAGGCATTAGTTATTTAGCTCAGGAACCGAGTATTTTTCGCAATTTAACTGTGCGGGATAATTTGCTTTTGGTGATGCAACAGACCAAGGTTCCCCGGCGAGAATGGGGCGATCGCTTGGCAAAGTTATTAAAAGAATTTCGTTTAGAAAATGTGGCAAATAATCTAGGTAATCAAATTTCCGGGGGGCAACGGCGACGCACCGAAATAGCCAGGGCTTTAGCGGCGGGTCCCCAGGGTCCTAAGTTTTTGTTATTAGATGAACCTTTTTACGGTATTGACCCCATTGCGGTGGCAGAAATTCAGGGGATTCTGGCTCAACTGCGCGATCAGCAAATGGGCATATTAGTGACGGATCATAATGTGCGGGAAACTTTAGCGATTACTAATCGTGCCTATATTATGCGGGAGGGGCAAATATTAGCGTCTGGTGTGGCGGAGGAATTATATAGTAATCCCCTAGTGCGGCAATATTATTTAGGCGAAAGTTTCCGTATTTAATTAATCATTTTAACTCAATAACTAATCATCATGTTTGCAGTTTTAGATCGTTACATCCTGAAGGAATTAATCGGACCGTTCTTATTTAGTGTTGGTTTGTGTTCTTCCGTCGGTGTAACCGCTGGTGTCATGTTTGAGTTAGTGCGGAAAGTGACAGAAGCAGGTTTACCTTTTAGTACGGCGGTACAGGTATTTTTATTAAAAATGCCTGATTTTATTGTGTTAGCTTTTCCCATGGCGATGGTTTTAGCCACATTGATGGTCTATAGTCGGATGTCAAGTGATAGTGAAATTGTCGCTATGCGTAGTTGTGGGATTAGTATTTATCGTTTAGTAATTCCTGCCTTAATACTAAGTTTATTCGCTACAAGTTTAACTTTTCTCTTTAATGAAGTTATTGTACCCCGTTCTAATTATCAGGCATCTCTCACTTTAGATAGTGCAGTCAGGGAGGAAATACCAAAGTTTCAACGGGAACATATTATTTATCCTGAATTTGGCAAGGTGAGGATTCTTAATAATCCTGAAGACCCGGACGACGATAAAACAGAAAGTCGTTTAGTCAGAATATTTTACGCAGAAAGTTATGATGGCGATCGCATGAGCGGTGTAACTATTATGGATCGTTCTCAAACTGATTTAGATCAAATAGTATTAGCAGAATCGGCTAGTTGGAATCCAACGGAGCAAACCTGGGATTTATATAACGGTACAATTTATTTAATTTCCCCTGATGGTTCCTATCGGAATATTTTACGGTTTCAAAAACAAAATATTCAATTACCTCGTACGCCTTTAGATTTAGCGAATAGAAAGCGCACTTTTTCGGAAATGAATATTGCGGAAGCCACAGAATATTTGAACTTAATGAAGGAAAGTGGCGATCAGGATCGAATTATTAAAACTGAGGTGCGGATTCAACAAAAATATTCTTTACCTTTTGTTTGTGTAGTATTTGGTTTAATTGGGGCAGCGTTGGGAACTCATCACCGTTCTAAGGGGAAAGCGACTAGTTTTGCTCTGAGTGTGGTTGTGATTTTTGCCTATTATATTCTAGCTTTTCTTATGGGTGCTTTGGGAATAAAGGGAATTATTACGCCGTTTATGTCGGCTTGGATTCCTACTATAGCGGGTTTAATTGTGGCGGTATTTTTATTATTTAAAGCGTCTTCTCGTTAATTAGGATGATTAGGAATTCAATATATATTACATATATTGCAACTCAAAGCTCTTGATGCGAGAGAAGAGTGTCCCGATCCCCAATTTCCCAACCCCCAAAAACTCACCAACCACGAACCACCAACCAAAAACCCCACCGCAACCCACGGAAAATAGCCAACGGGTGCTTTAGATGAAAATGTCCCCTCATCATAATCTATCCATTTTCCTTTCACTCTCCATCCAATACGATCGCCCAGATTACATTCGGTTTCATAGTCCACTTTTCCACCACATTCTAACCAAATATTTTTCTGCACACTAAAGCCAAACCGCCCATTACTGTACTTTATCCATAATTGATCAATTGTATGTAAATCCTCACAAGGGAATTTTTCTATTGATTCTCTATCTAACCAGCCTTGCTTTTCCCTGCCTGCCACTGGCAACATCGCCCTCGCAGTTTCTTGATCAGCCTCTTTCCATTTACTCTCTGCTAATAATTTTTGTAGTTTTTCATATTTGGCAGGTACAACTATTTGAGGTGATGTGGAGCTGGGTATGGTGGCAGGAATAGAGAGGGGAGTCGGTGAGGAATATTGATAATTTAAAGACTTGAATACTTGATCAACTTCCGAAAAGCGTTTTTTCAAACCTACTGCAATTAACTGATCTAATACTTGACCAAACTGATCGGTAACTGGATTATTCACCAAATAATCTCGCCACACCCAATCATTTTCACTAATATCAAATAATTCAAACGGATCGACCAACGTCAATAAATGAATACAGACAACACCTAAACTATATAAATCACTGGCAAATATTGGTTTACCCCTCGCCTGTTCTGGTGAACAATATTGGGCTGCACCAATTACTGTACCTGTTACATTTAAAGCTGTTGGTGATTGAATATATTTCGCTGCTCCAAAATCTACTAATACTAACTTTTGATCGCTATTCCTTCTAATAATATTATCTGGTTTAATATCCCGATGTATGACATTCTTACCATGTACAAACTTAAGAATATTTAAAATTTCAATTAATAACTCTTTTACCTCTGCTTCCTTATACACCCCATGATCAATTAATTCTGTCTGTAAATTTTCGCCAGCAATATATTCCTGTACTAAATATTGTTGACCATCATCTGTGACAAAATAAGCAAATAATTCTGGTATTTGGGAATGTTTGCCCAATTCTTCTAACCTCTCTGCCTCTTGAGCAAATAATTCTGAGGCTTTCTCAATATTATTAGTACCTTGGGCTGAAGGAAAAAATTGTTTAATCACACAATAAGGTTTAGACGGTTTATCACCATCCTTCGCTAAAAATGTGCGACCAAAACCACCTTGACCAATTAATTTAATAGCTTGATACCTTTCCCTTAATAATAATTTTTCACCACACTTTGTACAAAACTGATTATCAATTGGATTAACGGTTAAACAATCATTATTTAGACAAATTATTGTATTGGACATAAGACAATATTAGGATAGGGGAAATATTCAACTTATTATAGCATATTTCAACTATCCAGAGAAACCCCGTTTTTTCCAAAAACCGGGTTTCTAAGTTAATATAGAACCGCCCATAATTTTACTATAACGCCGCTCTAATTCCTGTTGTAATACCGGCCAACGCTCCAAATTTTCATCTATTTCTATTACTCTCTGACTAGCTTGCCGAGCCATTTCCAATACATCCTGATCATCAACTAAACTGGCTAAAGCAAAATCTGGTAAACCTGATTGTTTCATCCCTAATACTTGTCCCGGTCCCCGTAACCGTAAATCCATTTCTGCAATAAAAAAACCATCCTGCGATTGTTCTAATACTCGTAAACGTTGCATCGCTTGATCACTATGAGAAGCTAATAATAGTAAACAATAGGAACGATGGGAACCTCGTCCTACTCGCCCCCGTAACTGGTGTAATTGCGATAAACCAAATCGTTCCGCATTTTCAATCATCATGACGGTGGCATTAGGAACATCCACGCCGACTTCAATCACAGTCGTGGAAACTAATATTTGTAGTTCATTATTTCTAAATTGAGTAATCACCTCCTCTTTTTCTGCACTATTCATGCGACCGTGTAATAATCCTACTTGAAATTCAGGAAAAACTTTAGTTGATAATCGTTGATGTTCTTCTACTGCCGATTTTAAATCTAATTTTTCTGATTCTTCCACCAAAGGTAATACTACATATATTTGCCGACCCTGCACTATTTCCCGCCGCATCAGCTCATAAGCGTCTATTCTTTCCTTGGCACTTAATACCGTCGTTTGAATTGCTTGCCGACCGGGTGGTAATTCGTCAACCTGACTCACATCTAAATCCCCATGAATAGTCAGAGCTAAAGTGCGGGGAATCGGTGTGGCAGTCATCGTTAAAACGTGGGGAGATTCGCCTTTTTGTTGTAACTTTGCTCGCTGGGCTACGCCAAACCGATGTTGTTCATCGATCACCACTAAACCTAATTTGTGAAAAATCACGCTGTCTTGAATTAAAGCATGGGTTCCCACTAATACAGGTAATTCGCCGGTGGATAATTGTTGATGAATAGTACGTCGTTTAGCAGTTTTCGTAGAACCCGTTAATAATTCTACTGGTAAGTGCATCAGGTTTAACCAACCGACTAATTTATGGTAATGCTGTTCTGCTAATACTTCCGTCGGAGCCATGATCGCCGCCTGATAACCCGCTTGAATAGCAGCCAACATCGCCATCACTGCCACAACTGTTTTGCCGGCTCCTACGTCACCCTGTACTAACCTATTCATCGGTTCAGGTTTGGCTAAATCATTGAGAATTTCATTGACTACCCGATTTTGAGCATTAGTTAAAGCAAAAGGCAGAATATTAGTAAATTGTTCGATCAGCTCGCCACTAGTTGATAATATGGCACTAACTTGATTTTTTTTCTGTTGCGATCGCCTTTTTAATAGCCCCAATTGTAAAAAGAATAATTCATCAAAAATTAAACGGCGACGGGCAAAATCTAAGGCGGTTTGATCCGTAGGAAAATGAATATTATTAATCGCTTCTGATAAACCAATTAATTGATATTTCGTTAATAAACCTTCTGGCAAGTATTCCTGAATAGCCTGATTATAGGGCAGACAAGCTAACATACATTTTCTCACTACATCCGCCCCGACTCCATCAATGAGGGGATAAACTGGTAAAATTTTACCAATCTTAATAGACTCAATCGGCGTATCTTCCCGATCTAAAATTTCTAACTCAGGATTCTCTAAATTTTTACCGTATTTAGTTTGTTTGACTAAACCAGAAGCCGCTAATAAGGCTCCCACTTTATAAATATTTTGTTGTTGCATTTGCCAAGGTTTACCGGCAAAGCGAGTTCCAGCAAAAAAGCGACTAATTTTCAGACGACCTGTCCGATCTGTCACTACTATTTCTAAAATAGTTAACTTAGAATTTTTTTGACTAGTAAAACAATGACAACTTTTTATTTTGCCAATAATCGTTACCGTTTCCCCTGGTTCTAAATCACAAATATTCACCTGTTGAGCGTAGTCAAGATGATCACGAGGAAAATAATTTAATAAATCTCGAACGGTTGATAATTCTAATTTTGCCAGAATATTAGCACTTTTCGGACCAATACCTTTGACGTAGGTTAATTTTTGATCTAAGGAATAATTTTGATCCTGATCGACAGTTTTTTGCTTAGTTTTATTGACACTATTAACACCTGGAATAATAATATTTTCAGTCACCTTATTCGGATAATCTGACGGCGTAGCATAACCAGGATTTTCTAAGTAATCATGGGCTAATAACAAAAAATCTTGGGTGGCTTTAATCAAATTTTGCCGACTGACTATATCCATTTGAGGATACATGGAAAATTTGGGGGCGATCGCCCGCCATTCTTTGAGAATATTAGGCGGTAAAATAGCTGGCGGATTTTGTAAACTAACTACCAAAAACTCATGAAACAGATATTGATTACCCTGAATATTCATACAGCCCCGTGATAACTCAATATCCAGAGCTTTTTGTATTCTATGCCAGTCAATTTCTGCCCCACTCATAAATTAATTGTTAACCTAAGATTTTTACTAATAACTATCTCATATTATAGCAATTTCTTGCCCCCTACGGGGCAATTCATGAATTACCCCTACTTTATTAACAGATAAGAGAAAACTAATCTTCATCCTCCACCGCTGCAATAATCACTTGTTCTAAATAAGGAGAAAGATTTTTATTTAAAACCCCTGATCTAATTAAACTAGCATAGGTATCAGCTTCAATATCCAATAATTTTTCTCGCAGTTTTTCCCTGGTTATTTCTCGTAACTGGGGATGTTTTGTTAATAGAGATTGTATTTCTGTCTCAATAGTTTTTTGTTGTCCTAAAACTAAACTTTTTTCCTGTTGATAATATTCTGGATCACTCTCTGGTAATACTTCTAATTTATCCAGATAATTTTTCACTTTTTGCAAAGCAATTTTCCGAGCCATCAGTTCAGAAAATTTTTGTCGGAGGGGTTGATCACCAATCAAGTCTAATTTATTCAATAGCCCAGACATCGTTAAACCCTGCACTAATAAAGTAAATAAGACGACCCCAAATATGACATCAATCATGATTGGTTTTTCTGGTAAACCATTAGGTAAACTCAATACCAGGGCGATCGCTACGGACCCCCGCAAACCGCCCCACCATAAAACAGTTTGTTCCCGTAAATTAATAGATTCAGTTGTAAATAAATTACTAATAACGGTTAAACCATAAATACTAATAGCACGGGTCACAACAATACCAATAATCGCAATCATAATCAACGGTAAATTTTCGCCTAAACTCCCCAAGGAAACCTGATCGCCAATTAATAAGAAAATAATTGAGTTGACAAAAAATGCTACAAATTCCCAAAACTCAGAAATAAATAAGCGGGTGCGAGGACTCATGCCAATGCGGGAACCGAAATTACCTAAAATTATGCCAATAACAACAACTGCTATTACTCCCGATCCCCCTAAATCTTCCGCTAATAAATAACTGCCATAGGCTGCCAGTAAAGTGAGAGATTGTTCTACAAGAGGATAATCAAACCTTTGGGTTAGATAGGAAATACCAAAACCAATTAAGGAGCCAGTCGCCATACCAATACCGACAAACCTAGTAAAATCAATAATTGTACTAGTCACCCCTAAATCAGTTTGTCCCATGGGTAAACCGACTAATAAAACGAAAGCTACGACTGCCACACCATCATTTAGTAAACTTTCTCCCTCCATAATTACCATCAATTTTTCACTGGCTCCTAATTGCTTAAATAGGGCTAATACTGAAACTGGATCAGTCGCCGATAAACAAGCTGCTATTAGTAAAGCAATGGGTAAAGATAAATTAGTAAATTGGTGAACAATAGCTGTAATCCCTATCAGAGAAATAATTACCCCAACTACAGCAAATAAAAGAACAGGCAATAAATATACTTTTAAACTACGCCATCTTACATTCCAAGCGGCTTCAAATAGTAAGGGTGGTAAAAATATTTCTAGGATTAGTTCGGGGGAAAGTTCAATTAATTTAATATCTAAAGACGCTAACCCTAACCCCACAATCACTAACATGATCGTATAGGGAATTTTTTGTAACCAAGGAATTAATTGGGAAAGGGTTGCAATCGTCAAAGAAACAGATAAAACTATTAAAAATCTCTGCAAGTCTTCGGCGATCGCACTAGTTTCTGTAATCGCCAAAAGAGAAGAGAAAAGAGTTGATATTGTCATGAATTTTTATTTATCGATAAAATCAAAAAAGTACAATTGCATTCAGTTAAGCATTATACAACAATTGTAGTTTATTGTACATGACAATTCATTGGCAGGATAAAAATATTATGATAAGATCAATAATTAAAATTATATTGTCAGTCAAACCTACGATAAAGTTTGCCAAGTTTTGCTAAATAAATCAATTAAATATAATTCAACAAAATATTGACTAACCTTAATTTGCATCAACTTAATCCTAAAATAGCTGACCATCCCATGGTCAGACTATTTAGTTATAGTCAAAAATACCGTGTCAGACTGTGGCAAGCAAGTATTTGTTCTGTTCTGAATAAAATATTTGATTTAGCTCCGCCCGGTTTAATAGGTATCGCCGTTGATATTGTTATCGAAAAAGAAAATTCTCTTTTAGGTCGTTGGGGTATTACCGATGTATTTTGGCAGTTAATGTTACTTTGTTTTGCCAGTGTGATTATTTGGGGGCTAGAATCAGTATTTGAATACGCCTACAAACGAATGTGGCGAAACGTTGCCCAAAATATTCAACACGATTTACGGCTAGATGCTTACAGTCATTTACAAAATTTAGAATTAGCCTATTTTGAGGAAAGAAGCACCGGCGGTTTAATGTCAATTTTAAATGATGATATTAACCAACTGGAAAGATTTTTAGATACTGGTGCGAATGAGATTATTCAGGTAATTACTACGGTGATTTTTATCGGTTTCACATTTCTAGTATTAGAACCACAAACCTCTTTTTGGGCAATGTTACCCATGCCTTTTATTGTCTGGGGTTCCATTTGGTTTCAGAAATTATTATCACCCCGTTATAGTGAAGTGCGGGAAAGAGTAGGGTTATTAAACGGTCAGTTATCTAATAATTTAACTGGTATTACCACGATTAAAAGTTTTACCGCCGAAGAATATGAGATTAATCGAATTAGGGCAGAAAGTAATAATTATCGTCTCAGTAATCAACGAGCTATTAAATTATCAGCAGCTTTTGTGCCGTTAATTAGAATAATTGTTTTATCAGGTTTCGTGGCTACCTTATTAATCGGTGGATTAGCAGTAACGAATGGTACCTTAGCTGTCGGTAGTTATAGTGTGATGATTTTCCTCACCCAACGCTTACTTTGGCCGTTAACCCGTTTAGGGGAAACCTTAGACCAATATCAAAGGGCGATCGCCTCCATCTATCGGGTGATGAATTTATTAGACACACCTATAGAAATTCACCCTGGCACTATTCCTTTGGAAGTAACAACGGTGAAAGGAGAATTACGCTTAGAAAATATTACCTTTGCCTATCAAAATAGATTGCCGGTGATTGAAAATTTAAGTTTACATATTCCTGCCGGTCAAACTATTGCCATTGTTGGTTCCACTGGCTCTGGTAAAAGTAGCTTAGTGAAACTTTTATTACGGTTGTATGAAATTCATGAAGGTAAAATTTATTTAGATGGTTTAGATATTCAACAAATTAAATTACAGGATTTAAGAAAAGCGATTGGGTGGGTGAGTCAAGATGTCTTTTTATTCCATGGTACAGTAGCCGAGAATATTACCTATGGTACATTTGACGCTAGTTTATCAGCAATTATTGAAGCCGCTAAAATAGCCGAAGCAGATGATTTTATTAACAAATTACCTCAAGGTTATGACACTATTGTGGGAGAAAGGGGGCAAAAATTATCCGGTGGTCAACGGCAACGCATTGCGATCGCCCGGGCTATTTTAAAAAATCCTCCCATTTTAATTTTGGATGAAGCAACCTCGGCTGTTGATAATGAAACAGAAGCAGCTATTCAACGATCTTTAGAAATAATTACGAAAAATAGAACCACTATTGCGATCGCCCATCGTCTATCCACTATTAGGAACGCTGATCACATATACGTGATGGAACATGGCAAATTAGTAGAAGCCGGCAAACATGAAGAACTATTAGCGAAAAATGGTATTTATTATGGTTTATGGCGAGTACAATCAGGGGTGAAATAAAAGTTTTATATTAAGGGCAATTGATCAATTGCCCTTAATCCAAATCAGACAATAATTTAAGCAGCCATCGGCAAATCTTGTTGAGAGATAATTGATTGATAATAGCGTCTCAACTGTTGCGTTGCAGCCGCCCAACCCCATTTTTCTGCTTCCTGCCGAGCATTTTCCCGCAACCTTTTACTAGCTGCCGGATCCGCAAATAAATTTAACGTAGCTGCGATCGCCCCATTCTCATCCGCTGGATCAAATAAATAACCATTTACCCCATCCGTCACAATATCAGGAATACCGCCAGAACGAGCCGCAATCACTGGAGTTCCCGCCGCCATCGCCTCTAATAAAACCAAACCTAAAGTTTCTGTGCGAGAAGGAAAAATAAAAGCATCAGCCGAAGCATAAGCACTCGCTAAATCTTTTCCTCGTAAATAACCGACAAAATTAGTAGGAGTATTAGCAAATAACTGTTCTAAATTTTGTCGATTCGGACCATCACCCACTAAAGCTAAATAGGCATCAGGTATAGCAGCTAATATCGGTTTAATCCGTTCAATTTCCTTTTCCGCTCCCAAACGCCCCACATATAACAACAATTTACTATCGGGATTACCTTGAGTTAACCGATCACGCATTTCCCTACTAGCCAAACCCGGATCAAATAACTCCGTATCCACTCCCCTTTGCCACAGGTCTAACCGTTCAATCCCATGCACCCGCAACTCTTCCACCATAGCTGTGGAAGTACATAAATTCAGATCAGCCTGATTGTGAGCCCCTTTCAATAATTCCCACAATAAACCCTCCAAAATGCCAAAACCATAATGATGTAAATATTTAGGTAAATGGGTATGATAGGAAGCTAATAAAGGTATTTTAAATTTTTTCGCATAAAAAATTCCCCCTAATCCTAATACTGCCGGATTAGCCACATGAATCAGATCCGGCTGAAATTTCTCAATAGCATCACCTACCGCCATATTAGGAATAGCCAACTTTAACTCAGGATATAAAGGTAAGGGAAAACCATCCACCCCAAAAATTTTCGCTCCCTCGTATTCCGTCAGACCACCCTGGGGCGAAAAAACTAATACTTGATCGCCTTGACGCTGTAAATGTGTGACAGTATGACAGAGCCGGGTAACAATCCCATCAATTTTCGGTAAAAAAGTCTCAGTAAATAAAGCAATCTTCATAAGAATTGTATTAAATCAATATATTTGTAATATTAAACTGGTCAGAAAAAAGAAAAGACTAAGACAGTCATTGTCAATTTAACAAAAAATCTACTGATCAAATAAAATTTTCCTGATCTGTCCCCATAAGAAACGGAGGCAACTTTTCATCAACATTACCTCCGTATCTTCTATTACCTGATCAAGCTATTAACGTCGCCAAGAAACCTTGGGTAAAATATGCTGTTGATCTACTCGATCCTTATATTTCATAGCAAAATTCAATAAAGAATCTAATAAGGAATCCGATAAGAAATGAGGTTGTAACCCCAAATCCAATAAATTAGTATTTTTCGCATTGAAATAATGTTCTTCTTTCTCAACACGAGGATTTTCAATATGATCAACAGTCACCTTCAAACCAAGATCTGTACCAGCTTTTTGCACCATTTCCGCTAAATCACCGACGCTAAATAGTTCAGTAAACTGATTAAATACTCTAAATTCACCAGCATCAGCCGGATTATTCACCGCTATTTCAATACAGCGCACCGTATCCCGAATATCCAAGAAACTTCTGGTTTGACCACCTTTACCATATACCGTTAAAGGATGACCCACCGCCGCCTGAATACAAAAACGATTGAGAGCCGTACCAAATACCCCATCATAATCTAAACGGTTAATCAACATTTCATCCATACCCGTTTCATCGGTCAGTACCCCATAGACCACCCCTTGATTCAAGTCAGTGGCCCTTACCCCCCAAATCTTACAGGCAAAATGAATATTATGACTATCGTGAACCTTACTTAAATGATAGAAAGAACCCGGTTGCTTCGGATAAGGCAAAGTATCTTTACGGCCATTATGTTCAATCGTAATATAACCCTCTTCTACATCTATATTAGGTGTACCATATTCACCCATTGTCCCCAACTTCACTAAATGACAGTCTGGACATAATTCTTTAATAGCATATAAAATATTCAGGGTCCCTACAACATTATTCACCTGAGTTAAAACAGCGTGTTCCCGATCAATCATCGAAAAAGGGGCAGAACGTTGTTCCCCAAAATGTACAACAGAAGTTGGCTCAAACTGTTTAAATGTTTTACTAAGGAAATCGTAATCTGTAATATCTCCTATAAATAGATCAATTTTCTTACCAGTCAAATCTTGCCAACGCTGGATCCGTTGTTGGATTGTAGCGATGGGTGTCAAAGTATCTGCACCTAACTGTAAATCCCAATACCGACGGACCATACTATCTAATATGGCGACCTGATGACCTTGATTGGATAAATAAAGAGCGGTTGCCCAACCACAATAGCCATCGCCACCTATAACCAGAACTTTCATAAATTAAATCTACGTTAAAATTATTGCTTGCTGTTATTGGGTTAATTTATCAGTTATTGGTGCATTTTCATCTATTTATATAGGAACCTCATCGGCAAAACTGGCCCACCGCACAAACTCAAAAGCTCCGGCAACTGACCCCCAAACTTGCTCATGAGTCTCAGGATTACGACCAACATCATGACTAGTAAATTTATTTTGATCAATTTCAAAATTACTATCTAAATAAGTATTTTGGCCATTTCTTACCACCATACAACCAGAACCCGGTTCTACTTCACCCCGAAAACTATGACCAGTCCAACGGGTAATAAAAGCACAACCATCTAACTTTCTTAATTGTTCTTTCTTTAAGGTTTTTAACTTATTCAAATCACGGGCCGCCCCATACATTTCTTCTTCCTGGGCGATCGCATAATTATTGATAATGATACAATCATCAGACGGCATGAGGTGCAGGACTCTCACCCTGTAGGGGCGATTCAACATAAAATCATAGGCCTGCTCTAAATAGAAACTTAATCCTGCCATCACTTCTATTGGTAAAGGACGCATACAAACCCTGATATGAGCAAAGAAAGGCGGATTTTCAAAAGCCTGAGCCTGGTTACTAAAATCGGCCGCCATCCAGCGAGCTAAAGTATTAATATCTGTGGAATGAGTCATAGTTATTTGCAACGTTCTCTATTCAAAAAAGGAATTGACTAACTAATAGTTAATCAAGTTTATCCAGACAAATATTGTGTCATATATTAGTGTTTTTCTGCCTAGAAAAAGAGATGTTAAAATCAGGCAAGCAATGAGTGCAGAGGGTTTTTTCTGTATGATTTAATCCTTAACAGCAGTTTCTCAAAAGACAATTAATAAACTTAAAAAGTTTCCCCAGGACGCTACACATTTATGGTTTGCAAAAAGGAAACTATAGAATATAATCTTTTGGAAATTACTTTCTAGGGCAAATATAAGGCCGATGACTCATTTTGAAAATCATGTGTCTGGATTTGAAAACGATCCTGGCATCTATCAAATAAACATTAATCCTAATTTAGCAGGTGCTGCTGATCTTCTAAGTAATGCTCTTAGATTTAACAGTCAAGTATCTTCTGACGTAACACTATTTCAACCAATCACAACTTCTGGTTCACAACCAGTAACTGTTCAAGTACCATTAGGTCCTTTTACAACGATTGGTCCTGCTATTCCTTCCCCTTCTGGACAGCAGATAATTGTTCCTACAGTTATTCCCTTATCTTTGCTCAATAACAATACACCTGGTCCTGTCGGTCCTGTCGGTCCTCCCGGCCCTCCTGGTCCTGTCGGTCCTGCTGGAGTTCCCGGATCACCTGGTCCTGTCGGTCCAATCGGCCCCGTCGGTCCTGTTGGTCCTGCTGGAGTACCTGGAGTACCTGGTTTTGATGGAGCACCCGGAGCACCCGGTCCTGCTGGAGCACCTGGTCCTATTGGTCCTGTAGGTCCTTCTGGAGTACCCGGAGCACCTGGAGCAATTGGTCCCGTAGGTCCTGCTGGAGCACCCGGAGCACCTGGATCAATCGGTCCCGTAGGTCCTGCTGGAGCACCCGGCACAATCGGTCCCGTAGGTCCCGTAGGTCCTGCTGGAGTACCCGGAGCACCTGGTTTTGATGGAGCACCCGGTCCTGTTGGTCCTGCTGGAGTACCCGGAACACCTGGTTTTGATGGAGCACCTGGAGCACCCGGTCCTGTAGGTCCTGCTGGAGCACCCGGAACACCTGGTTTTGATGGAGCACCTGGAGCACCCGGTCCTGTTGGTCCTGCTGGAGCACCTGGAGCAATCGGTCCCGTAGGTCCTGCTGGAGCACCCGGAGCACCTGGAGCAATCGGTCCTGTAGGTCCTGTAGGTCCTGCTGGAGCACCCGGAGTACCTGGTTTTGATGGAGCACCTGGAGCACCCGGTCCTGCTGGAGCACCTGGTCCTATTGGTCCTGTAGGTCCTGCTGGAGCACCCGGGGCAATCGGTCCTGTAGGTCCTGCTGGAGCACCCGGGGCACCTGGAGCAATCGGTCCCGTAGGTCCTGTAGGTCCTGCTGGAGCACCCGGAGCACCTGGTTTTGATGGAGCGCCTGGAGCAACCGGTCCTGCTGGAGCACCTGGTCCTATTGGTCCTGTAGGTCCTGCTGGAGCACCCGGTGCACCTGGAGCAATCGGTCCTGTAGGTCCTGCTGGAGCACCTGGAGCACCCGGAACACCTGGTTTTGATGGAGCACCTGGAGCACCCGGTCCTGCTGGAGCAATCGGTCCTGTAGGTCCTGCTGGAGCACCTGGAGCAATCGGTCCTGTAGGTCCTGCTGGAGCACCTGGAGCAATCGGTCCTGTAGGTCCTGCTGGAGCACCCGGAGTACCTGGAGCAATCGGTCCTGTAGGTCCCGCTGGAGCACCTGGAACACCCGGAGCACCTGGTTTTGATGGAGCCCCTGGAGCACCCGGTCCTGCTGGAGCACCTGGTCCTATTGGTCCTGTAGGTCCTGCTGGAGCACCCGGCGCACCTGGAGCAATCGGTCCCGTAGGTCCTGCTGGAGCACCCGGAGCACCTGGTTTTGATGGAGCACCTGGAGCACCTGGTCCTGCTGGAGCACCTGGTCCTATTGGTCCTGTAGGTCCTGCTGGAGCACCCGGAGTACCTGGAGCACCTGGAGCAATAGGTCCTGTAGGTCCTGCTGGAGCACCTGGAGCAATAGGTCCTGTAGGTCCCGCTGGAGCCCCTGGAGCACCCGGAGTACCTGGTTTTGATGGAGCCCCTGGAGCACCTGGAGCAATAGGTCCTGTAGGTCCTGTAGGTCCTGCTGGAGCACCTGGAGCAATCGGTCCTGTAGGTCCTGCTGGAGTACCCGGTGCACCTGGAGCAATAGGTCCTGTAGGTCCCGCTGGAGCACCTGGAGCACCCGGAGCACCTGGTTTTGATGGAGCCCCTGGAGCACCCGGTCCTGCTGGAGCACCTGGTCCTATTGGTCCTGTAGGTCCT
>Ga0209575_10000314_pt1 | contig 39773 bp, 33 predicted proteins | sample Medcelwee11metaG_FD_187172 | JGI IMG/M metagenome (GOLD analysis project Ga0209575, IMG submission 187172) | Freshwater pond sediment microbial communities from the University of Edinburgh, under environmental carbon perturbations - Medium... | ecosystem: Environmental > Aquatic > Freshwater >...
ATTATTTGAGCCGTTTTTTCTATTCTTAAGCAACTAGCCTAATACTAGAATTATAGTAAATCGAAGTAAAACTCCCTTTCTATATAAGTTTTTAACTTTTTTTCTCTGTTTTTTTGTTTAAGTCCCGTTAAGTAGGGTGGGTTTTTCAGTTGAAAAACCCACCTCCCAATTTAAGAGAAACACCAGGATTTGATAATATCAATATTCCCAAGAATATTAATGGGAATGGTTCATATTAATTTTTGTGAAATATACAAATTTATAGGGCGGGTTGGATTTATATTGATTTTCACAAATTAAATCTTCTTAGAAACCCGTCCCTGCGGGAATTTACTTTTATTATTTTTTTGCACAAAATATTAAAATCATTAAACTATGATAAAAATATGAATAATCCTATAAATAATTTACCTCCCCTTAATACCGAAACTATTTGGGCTATTATTAATGAAACTATTGCAGATCAAATAGTTAATCAATTGGTGTGGTATTATTTAGGCTATCGTTACGATGAAACCAAGCAATGCTGGGATCATTCTCAAGTGGAAACGACTTGGCAAGCAGAATATCCCGATCCCCCTGATTTTATCGCTAATCGTCCGCCTACTGTCAAATTAACTCGCTCGATCCCGCCTGAAAATAAACAATTGTTAAAAGAACAATTGGGTTTTTCAGGTTATAAAATAGGTGACTTTGGACCCCGACAAACTCGCCGGGCAACTATGGCCAACTGGTTACTTAGTTATATGGCGATCAATAATATTATTGGAAATTAATTAACTAATTTTCTAACTAATTTTCTCGTGAACTGCTGATAGATGTTTTAATTCCCGGATCAGGTGATAAGGCCGAAGTAAAAAATTATCATTATTGTGATCCGGTGTTGGTATGACAAAAGATTTTGAATATAAAGCTCCTAGCTTATCTATTGACGTTCAAGGTTTTAAAGATAATCTTTTTAGAAAAAATCGATTTTGGCGAGCTTTCATCGTCATGCAAATTATTACGGTTTTATTAGGAATAAATGCTCTGCGTTTAGTGCAGTTACAAGTTATGCAGGGAGTTGAAAACCGCCAAAAAGCCGAAAATAATCGGGTGCGTTTGGTTCCTCTCATGGCAAATCGGGGGCGAATATTAGATCGCAATGGGCAAATTTTAGCTGCTACTCAATTATCATCTGCTGTTTATGTTTGGCCGAGGGAAGAAAGTGTCGCCCAGTGGAAAATTACTGCTCGTCAATTAGGTAATTTATTAAATATACCACCTGAGAATATTCTGGAACTTATAGAAAAACATGGTTTTAAGTCGGCACTTCCTCTCAAATTAGCGGGAGATTTAGATCAAAAAACAATCATTGCTCTCAATGAAAATTCTAACGAATTGTCTGGTATTGAAATTAGGGTAGAACCGATCCGTTTTTATCCTTATGAAAAATTAGCTTCCCATATTTTAGGTTATATCGGAGCAGCCAGTTTAGATGAATTAAAAACCCATCCTGAATATCCCATGGGAACTTTAACCGGCAAAATGGGCATGGAAGGTCATGTGAATAATTTATTACAGGGCGTGGCTGGTAATCGCCTAATAGAAGTGAATGCCCAAGGGGAAGAGATTAAAGAAATTGGTATGCAAGAGGCGATCGCTGGTAAGCCGGTGAAATTAACTATTGATTTAGCTTTACAAAAAACCACAGAAGAGGCGATGAAATGGCATCAGGGAGCTGCAGTTGCCATGAATGTGAAAACTGGTGAAATATTAGCTTTAGTCAGTAAACCGGATTTTGATCCGAATTTATTTACAGGTAAAATCAGTCAAAATCAATGGACCCAATTACAAGCTAGTAATAAACCTTTTTTGAATAGAGCTTTACAAGGTTATCCGCCCGGCAGCACGTTTAAAATAGTCACCACCGCCGCCGCTTTAAATAGTGGGATGTATTATCCCGAAGATCAACTTTATAGTTATAGTTCTATTAATATTGGTGGTATTTCTTTTAATGAACATGGTGAGGGTTATGGTTTAATCGGTTTTCCCAAGGCTTTGGCAGTTAGTAGTAATACTTTTTTCTATCAAGTCGGCACAAAAACTGGTCCTGAGAATATTGCTAAATGGGGTAAGGAATTAGGATTGGCAGGCAAACTTGATTTAGATTTATTGGGTTTAGATGGAGCGAATCACGGGCAGATTCCTATTCCAGCGGAAAAAATGGCGATGTATGGGGAACCGTGGCATATTGCGGATACGGTCACTATGGGGATTGGGCAAGGTTTAGTATTAGTTACGCCTGTAGAATTAGCAACGATGATCAGCACCATAGTGAATGGCGGTTATCGGGTACAACCTCATTTATTAAGTAGTCTGACTAATACGGCGAAAACGCAACCGATTAAAACAAATCTTTCGCCGGCTAGTTTGAATGTGATTAAAGATGGTTTAGTGGAAGTGGTGAAGAATGGTACGGGGCGTAGTTTAAATGATGGTTCCATTCCTCTGACGGGTGGGAAAACTGGTACGGTGGAAATACCAGGGCAACCTGATAATGCTATGTATGTAGCTTATGGTCCGGTTGATAATCCGCAAATTGCGATCGCTGTGGTGGTGGAGCAGGGCGGTTATGGGGCGGTGAGTGCGATTCCTGTGGCCCATGAGATGTTTAAGACTTATTTTAAGAAAAGGTAATGGGGAATAGGGTTGCTAAGTTGGGAAAAATCTTTTAGATTGATTAGAAATACTTACAAATAGTCGTTTTCCATTTGATTAATCCCCATAAATATGCACGAACTGTTCACTAAAACTTTCTACCAGACTTTTCAACAGGGGAAAAGTGCTTTTGCTTTGGCTCATAAAATGGTGGGGAATCAAGCCCGACAGTTTTTGATGCCTTCGAGTTTGGACCCTAATAATACTCCCCTTTCACCTGAAATATTGCAATATTTGACGAATAGTCGGGCAAAATTGTTAGATACTGATTGGCAGGATACGGAAAATGGTATTTATCCCCAAGAGTTATTGTTTGATAATCCTTGGGAAGATTTTTTTATGTATTATCCGGCGGTTTGGTTAGACTATGCCGAGACTTGGCAGAGAATCGCTGATAAAAAATATCAGGAGTTTTCGCCGGATAGTGAGATTAATAATGCTGATTATCCAGAATATTATTTGCAAAATTTTCATTATCAAACTAATGGTTATTTGAGTGATTTGTCGGCTTCTCTCTATGACCTACAAGTGGAATTGCTTTTTAATGGGGCGGCGGATGCCATGCGTCGGCGGGTATTGGCTCCTTTAAAACGGGTAATAGAAGGGCGATCGCCCGCTGATCAGACTGTTGATCAGACTATTAAAAATAAATCGGAACGGGCAAAAATATTAGATGTTGCCTGTGGTACTGGTCGCACTTTGAAATTTATTAGAGCCAGTTTACCAACTGCTTTCCTATTTGGTATTGATTTATCACCACCCTATCTGCGGAAGGCTAGTCGTTTATTAGCGGAAGAATTGGGAGAATTACCCCAATTAGTGCAGGGGCAGGCAGAAAATATGCCTTATAAAGATAGTTATTTTGATGGGATTACCTGTGTTTTTCTCTTCCATGAGTTACCGGGTCTGGTACGTCAGCAAGTAATAGCAGACTGTTGGCGGGTATTAAAACCGGGTGGTGTATTGGTCATTTGTGATTCGATTCAAATTGTTGATGTACCCCATTTAGAACCGATGATGAAAAATTTTCCTGAGAATTTCCATGAACCGTTTTTTAATGATTATATTAAGGATGATTTGATCGAACATTTAGAGAATACAGGTTTTACTAATATTGAGAAACAAGTACATTTTGTCAGCAAGTATTTAGTTGCTCATAAACCATTGTAATAATTCACAATAATTTAAAAAACCGGGTTTTTTAGTTGATCTTTGATCAGAAAAAAGATTAAGGACAAAAACCCGGTTTTTCCGTGCGATCGCCTGCTACAAAAAATTATTTTTTCCGGTAAATTTTGATTATTTCCCCAAATATGCCATGATCAGATTAATCTAAATTTATGTAGATTGATCTAAAATATTGGGGAAAATATGCAGTTTTATATCGTAGATGTCTTCACCGCTAATAAATATGCCGGTAATCAATTAGCAGTTTTAGCGGGGTCAGAAGTCGCTGATTTATCGGATCAGGAAATGTTGCAAATAGCGAGGGAAATTAACTATTCTGAGACAACTTTTATTATGGCTGATCAGCCGGTGAATGGTGGTTATCCCGTCAGAATATTTACGCCCGCCAAAGAGTTACCTTTTGCCGGTCATCCTACTTTGGGAACCGCTGATATTATTGCTAGGGAAATTATTAAACAGCCGGTAGAACAGGTCATATTAAATTTAGCCGTCGGGCAAATACCAGTCACTTTTGATCATAGTCAATCGCCGGCGATATTATGGATGAAACCTAATCAACCTGTATTTGGGGAAATATTAACACCAGTAGAAATAGTAGCAGTATTAGGTTTAGCGGTTGATGATCTTGATCAAAATTTTTCGATTCAAGTCGTTTCCACCGGGATTCCTTTTATTATTATACCGTTAAATAGTTTAGCTGCTTTAGAAAAAGCTCAGGTTAATTTAGATAAATTTGCTGATTTTATTCAGAATAAAACTGCTACAGAAATTTTTATATTTTGTCGAGAAACTTATCATTCTGACCATCAATTAGCTGCCAGAATGTTTGCCCCAAATTTAGGAATAATAGAAGATCCAGCCACAGGCAGTGCTAATAGTTGTTTAGCGGGTTATTTGGTAGAACATAATTATTTTAATAGTGCTGAAATTAATATTCAGGTAGAACAGGGCTATTCTATTCAGCGACCATCATTATTGTTTTTAAAGGCAAATAAATTAGTTAATAATGATCATTCTTCCATTGATATTCTTGTGGGTGGTCAAGTTGTGATGGTTGCGAAAGGTGAATGGTTGAGGTAAAAATCTGGTCATTGTCACCCAGCGAGTGTAGTAGAGGTAATTCATGAATTGCCTCTACGGTCTGTTGATTATCAATAAAATTAAAGATGCCCAACCTTGATATAATAGAAATATACTGAAAAATATTAGGAAAATGTTAACAAACTATGACAAACAAAAATATTATTATCTGGTATCGCAACGATTTGCGGGTACATGATCATAAACCCCTAATTGAAGCCTTAAAAACTAGAGCGAACGTTATACCCGTCTATTGTTTTGACCATCGACAATTTGGTAAAACCCCCTTTGGTTTCCATAAAACCGGCGTATTTAGAACTAAATTTTTATTAGAAAGTGTCGCCGATCTTCGTCAATCATTACAGGAATTAGGTTCTGACTTAGTGATTTGTCGGGATTTACCAGAAGTCGCTATTCCTAAAATCGCCCAAGAATGTGACGTAACCGCCGTATATTATCATCAGGAAGTCACCTCCGAGGAGGCAAAAGTAGAACGGGCATTAAACCAAAATCTGCAAAAATTAGGCATAGAAATGCAAGGATTTTGGGGACACACTCTTTATCTCTTAGAGGATTTACCCTTTGATATTGAGGAACTGCCGGAGGTATTCACTGATTTTAGAAAAGGTGTAGAACAACAATCAGCGGTGAATATTCCTTTACCGATTCCCAAAAAATTATCACCCTTACCGGCTGATCTGAAACTCGGCAAAATACCAGAATTATCCGACTTTAACTTTGATGAACATCCCGGCGATCCTAGAGCAGTATTACAATTTAAGGGTGGTGAAAGTGCTGGTTTTGCCAGGGTGAAACAATATTTTTGGAAACAGGATGCCTTGCAGAATTATAAAGAAACCCGCAATGGAATGTTAGGGGAGGATTATTCCTCTAAGTTTTCGCCCTGGTTATCTTTAGGCTGCCTATCACCCCGCTATATTTATGAGCAGGTGCAAGAATATGAAGTACAACGGGTGAAAAATGATTCGACTTATTGGTTAATATTTGAATTATTATGGCGGGATTATTTTCACTTTATAGTGGCGAAACACGGCGATCGCATTTTTTATAAATCAGGTTTACAAGGTTTATCTTTACCCTGGAAAGAGGATTGGCAACTATTTAAACAGTGGCAGGAGGGTAAAACTGGTTTTCCCTTGATTGACGCTAATATGCGGGAGTTAGCAGCCACCGGCTTTATGTCAAATCGGGGTCGGCAAAATGTGGCAAGTTTTCTGACGAAAAATCTTGGTATTAATTGGCAAATGGGGGCAGAATGGTTTGAATCATTATTGATTGACTATGATGCTGCCAGTAATTGGGGTAACTGGAATTATAGTGCTGGTATTGGCAATGATACGAGGGGTTTTCGCTATTTTAATATTATTAAACAGGCGAAGGATTATGACGCAGAGGGGAATTATGTAAAACGTTGGTTGCCTGAGTTGGCGAATGTGCCTAGTTATAAGGTTCATAGTCCTTGGAAACTTAGTCTGAAGGAGGAAAAAGAGTTTCGGGTTCACATGGGGGTAGATTATCCGCAACCGATGATTAATTTGGATACTTCTGTTAAGGAAAATGAGAAAATTTATTTAGCGGTGTTGCAAAGTAAGGGTTAATATGATAATCCGTATTCCGTAGGGGCGGGTTTTTAAGACGACTTAATATTTCACCCAGGATATTCTGCTAATCCGCCCTTCGGGTTTTTTTTGAATACCAATAATTTCAAGGATACCTTTTATCTCTGATCAGGCAGGGCGGGTTAGCATGATATTGATTGGTGAGTGTCAAAGATTGTGTAGAAACCCGCCCCTGCGTAACTTCTTGCTGAACAGAATATCCCTCAATCCAAATCCCCACTAATAATAGCAGCGATCGCCCGTTTAGTATTATCCTGAAACTCTCGAATATTCACCCGGCCTAATAGGTAAATTGCTAACATCAAACCAATTGCCTGTAATACAAAAACTAAACCGTAAGCATAAACTGGTGAAGAAAAAATTAGTTTACCAACATTCAACACTGTACCACCAAAAATAGTTGCTAAACCACGGGCGATCGCTTGGGATAATCCCCAGGCTCCAATGAAAGTACCAGCAGTTTCTGCCGCCGTTAAATCTAACATTAAACTAGTCGCTCCCGCCGTTAATATTCCAGAGGATAAACCGAATAATAACAGACCACTTTTTAATAAACTAGGATTAGTAACAAAACCGGCTGCTAGAATAATAATTAAACAAGCTGCTGCCATACTGCAACCTAATTTCACAGTTTTTTGTTTACCTAAGCGGGGTAAAATCAGAAAACCTGTTGATGCGATGCCGAATAATGTACCAGAACCAAAAAAAGCATTTAACTTAGTAGTTTCTGAAATACACATCCCAAATACTTGACCGCCATACGGTTCCATCACTGCATCCTGCATGAAGAGACTAAGGGTTAAAACTAATAAAAAACTAAAAAATATACCGGTTTGCCGATTCGCTGTTAATACTTTTAAAGCAGTTTTCAAAGTAATTTGATCCTCCCGATTCACCATGCTAGAACGGGTTTTATAACGGGAATATTTATTCTCTATGCCCCAAGTTGCCAGACAAGCTAACCCAAAAACTATCGCCGGTACAATCACAAATACCGGGTTAATAGTTGCCTTTAATTGAGCAATATTAGCAAGTTCTGTATTTTGGGGAATCACTTTGTTCACTAAATCAGCCCCGCATATCTCTGGGCGGTCTATGAGGCGGGAAATAATAATTGCTCCTACCACAATACCAACCATTAACATTGACCAAACTACGCCGATTAACTGACTTCTATTATCATCATCGGAAATATCGACTAACAGTGCAGCAAAGGGTGTGGAACTGGCACTTAAGGCTAAACCGTAACCGGCAAATATTAGGGCTAATAAACCTGACCATAAATAGGTGGATAAACTCCAGCCATTGGCTTGTACACTTAATCCTAGTTGCCACATTACCTGCACCGCTAACCAGGCACTCACCGCAAATAATATTGCTCCTAATAAAACAAAACTGGTACGATGAAAACCTAAAAGGGGTTTAGAGTCGGACATCTGGCCAAACCATACCCTGGCTGGTGCGACCATCTGGTGCATAGCGATCGCCCCGGCAGTAATCCACGGTAAAATATTTAATTCATCAATCATCACCCGGTTAATTAAACCTAAAGTGAGAACCGACATCATCCCTAAACCTAATTGAAATAAACCCATGCGTAACATGGTAAAAATATTTATCCTCGGCAAAATAGGTGTATTCGGTGCAACCTCATTCACTGTCATAATATTTAGTTGTGTTAATTTTGTTAATTAATAAAATGATAATTTTTCTAGTAATGTTTCAAGTTAACAACAAATGGTATTTTGGTCAAGTCAGCAAAATTCATCCTGATATTTATGAATACTTGCCAAAATATACCCTATCTGAGATAATGAACACCTTGTCAAATTATTCAAATGATAAAAATCTAAGTAAAAACTTATGAAACTTTCCCAAATGTTATTAGTCACCCTGCGGGAAGAACCAGCAGAGGCAGAAATTCCTAGTCATAAATTATTATTACGAGCGGGTTATATTCGCCGGATTGGTAGCGGTATTTACGCCTATTTACCCTTAATGTGGCGAGTATTAAATAAAGTTTCTCGGATTGTGCGTCAAGAAATGGATGCTACAGGTGCGCAAGAATGTCTCTTACCACAAATGCAACCAGCCGATCTTTGGCGGGAATCGGGTCGCTGGGATACTTACACCCAAGCAGAAGGTATTATGTTTTCTTTGACAGATCGGCAAAATCGGGAAATGGCATTAGGTCCTACCCATGAAGAAGTCGTGACAACGGTTGCCAAAGAAATGATCCGCTCTTATCGGCAATTACCGATCCATTTATATCAATTACAAACAAAATTCCGGGATGAAATTCGTCCTCGTTTTGGTTTAATGCGGGGTAGAGAATTTATTATGAAAGATGGTTATTCTTTCCATGCCGATGAAGAAAGTTTGAAAAAAACCTATCAGGATATGGATCAGGCCTATAGAAATATGTTTCGGCGGTGCGGTTTAGCTTTCCGAGCAGTAGAAGCTGATTCCGGGGCAATCGGTGGTTCTGGTTCCCAGGAATTTATGATTTTAGCTGATGCTGGCGAAGATGAAATTTTATATACAGCCGATGGCAAATACGCTGCTAATGTGGAAAAAGCTGTTTCTTTACCAGCCGATGTAGTGGCTTCTATTTTCAATCAATACGAAAAAGTAGAAACTCCTAATACTAATACTATTCAAACTTTAAGTAAGTTCCTGAAATGTTCACCCACCAATATTGTCAAAAGTGTTTTATATCAAGCCGTCTATGACAATGGTAAAACCGTTTTAGTATTAGTCAGTATTCGGGGTGATCAGGATGTCAACGAAGTAAAATTACAAAATGAATTGACTAAATTAGCTCCCCAATACGGTGGCAAAACGGTGATTGCTTTGACTGTTCCTGATGCCGAAAGTCAAGGCAAATGGGCAAGTAAACCCTTACCTTTAGGTTATATTGCCCCGGATTTAGCTGATGATTATATTGGCAAAAATAGTAATGTACATCCCCAATTTTTAAGAATAGTTGATCAAACAGCGGTGAGTTTAACAAATTTTGTCACCGGAGCTAACGAGGTTAACTATCACGTCGTAGGAGCCAATTGGGGTAAGGAATTTACCTTAGCGAAATTACAAGCCGATTTACGTAAAGCCACCCAGGGCGATCGCTCGGTGCATGATCCTAGTCAAGTATTAGAGTCAGCTAGAGGCATTGAAGTCGGTCATATTTTCCAACTGGGCACGAAATATTCCCAAGCGATGGGAGCCACTTTCACCAATGAAAACGGTGAAGAATTACCTTTTGTTATGGGTTGTTATGGTGTCGGTGTTTCTCGGTTAGCACAGGCAGCCGTCGAACAATCCTACGATAAAGACGGTATTATTTGGCCGGTAGCGATCGCCCCTTATCAAGTAATTATTTGTGTACCAAATATTAATGATGCGGAACAAGTGAAGGTCGCCGAAAAAATTTATCAAGAGTTAAATGCCACCGGTATTGAAACATTATTAGATGATCGGGATGAACGGGCTGGCGTAAAATTTAAAGATGCTGATTTAATCGGTATTCCTTTCCGGTTAGTCACCGGGCGATCGTTGAAAGATGGCAAATTAGAATTAGTACAACGGGCAAATAAAAAGTCAGAGGATGTACCAATTGATCAAGTAGTTTCTACTATTCAGCAGTTAATAGCAGAAGCCATAGAAAAATAAATAAAAACCCGGTTTTTGACAAAAACCGGGTTTTTCTGTTTGAATTGTTTTGGGTTTTGTTCCTCAACCCAACCTACTATTACCTATTCCCCATTACCTATTGCCTATTCCCCAACTTGCAACTGCTCACTAATATCAACTAACACCTTACCACCTCTAATTAAACGATATTTTCCCCGCCACACACCAGCTTTAATAGGATTATTAGGATTATTTTTTCTGCCAACATAACCTAACCAACTCTTACTAGATTTCTTAATTTCCTTCTGCTCATTAATCACCACCGTACCACCAGGAGCCAATAACTGATATTCCTCCCGATCGCCCTCTAATACCCCATAAACTTGTACCCAAAATAATAAAGCCGGTAGATTTGCTGGTAAATTTTTCGCCCGAAATTCACCCGCCCAAACCTGATCCTCATCGGGAATACTACTAGCAAAACCAGCCCGAATTAAACCAGTCGGTTTATAGGCGATCGCCCGATTCCAAATAGATTGTTTATTCACTTGACAACCCTCACCAGCATTCGGACCGACAAAAGGATCTACGACTTTACCCTGATAACGAATAGTTAAATGCACATGGGGAAAAGAAGCTAAACCAGACATTCCCACGAAACCTAAAGGCGTACCAGTTTCTACCATTTGCCCCGCTTGTACTTTCACACTACCTTGCCGTAAATGACAATATTGAGTTTCCCAACCATTACCATGCTCAATCACTAAACCATTACCACATTCAATATTTTCCACATTTTGGCGATCGCTATCATCCCGCACCCGTTGATCGGTCATGCCATCCCTCACCCTTAATACTTTACCAGCAGCCGAAGCAATTACCGGCACACCCTTCGCCATCACCGCAGCATCAGAAATCGCAAAATCTGTACCTTTGTGATCATCATAGGTTTGTCGCCCACAACCAAAATCAATAGAGGCCGGACCAGGATCCCGATCAGTGTACAATAAAATAAAACAATCTTTTTCTAAATTACACTGAATAGGGATATTAAATTTTGGGTAATTATTTTGACTAACTACTGTTTCGGTTGGCTTTTCTTCCTTTGCTTTTACTGGTGGTGTGACGGTATTGGTTAAATTGGTGCAAGCAAATAACAGACCTAAACTAGGTATTAGTAATAGTTTAGGAAAATATCGGGAAATTAAAGATTTTTGTAAAAATATCATAATTTAATTTAGTTTCTAACTATTTTGATTATCTAGTATAGCAATTTCACTTTAAGTGGACCTTGTAAAGTATATTTCTCCGTAGTTGGGTTTTGTTCCTCAACCTAACCTAATACTCTCTAATAATATTAGGGGGCATTTTGTTTGACTATTGATCATCTCCAGAGAAACCCGGTTTTTGCAAAAACCAGGTTTCTACAAATAAGACATTTGATTTTTTGTTAGTAAAGATTTATACTTGTCTCATAAAAATAATTATGAGGTAATAGAGATGGATTTTATAGACGAGATAAAGGTAATTGCTCAAACTATTGAGAAAATTCAAAACCAAATTCAGAATGAACAGGCCACAAAAACAGCTTTTATCATGCCTCTTCTCAAGGTATTAGGATATGATGTTTTTAATCCAATGGAAGTACACCCAGAATTTACGGCTGATTTACCTGGTATTAAAGGGGAAAAAGTAGATTATGCTATTTTCATTGATGAAAAACCTGTAATTTTTATTGAATGTAAGCACTGCAAGGAAGATTTAGATAAGGCAAAACACAGTTCACAATTACGGCGGTATTTTCAGGCAACGGAGGCAAAAATAGGGATTTTGACAAACGGTATCATTTATCTATTTTATACTGATACCGAGAAACCTAATATTATGGATGACAAGCCGTTTTTTGAGCTGAATATGTTAGGTATTAATGAATCTTCAGTCAATGAATTAAAACGTTTTTCTAAATCAAAAATTAATCAAAGTGAGTTATCCGATGTAGCAAAAAATTTACTTTATACAAAAGAGATTAAGCGTTTGATGGCTGAACAATTGACGAATCCTTCACCGGAATTTATTAAATTTTTTGCTAGTCAGGTTTATTCAGGCAAAATAATGAATTCTGTCATAGAAAAATTTAGTGATATTGTGCAGAAATCTTTAAGAGAATTTATTAATGAAAGAATTACTGAGCGGTTACAATCTGCTATTGATGTAACTACGGAAGGTTTACCTAGCATAGTTGATAGTCATCTAAATGTTACGGAAGAAACAGAAAAAATAGTAGCTGATGCAATTGTGACAACTTCGGATGAGTTAGAAGGATTTTATATTATTAAGTCTATTTTAAGGCAAGATGTCAATATAGAAAGGATCCAGTGTAAGGATACAAAAAGTTATTTTGGGGTTAATTTGGATGGTAAAGTTACTAAAACTATTTGTCGGATTCGTTTTTCTGAAATGAAAAAATCTATTGCGATTCTTGATGATGAGGGTAAGGAAACGAAAAAGGATATTGCCAATTTGGATGAAATATATGAATTTGCTCCTTTATTAATCGGTCGCTTAAAGTTTTTATTACAAAATCAAAATACGAAAGAAAGTGAAGGTTAAACTTAAAAATACTGTTGCAGAAAACCCGGTTTTTGCCAAAAATCGGGTTTCTAAATGAATAGAATATTAAGACTTTTGACTTTCCCGTAATAATTTTTCCAGAGCGGCGATCGCCCGACCGGCAATTAATTCAGGACTGTGATCAGCCTCAATATTAATAGTCACATCCGCTTGAGCATATAAATGTTGTCGTTGCTCCAAAATATTAGTTAATTTAGCTAAAGGATCCGCATCCTGTAAAAGCGGCCGGGTTTGATCATCCTGTAAACGTAAATATAGTAAATTGAGGGGAACATTTAACCAAACTACTACCCCATGATGTAAATAACTCCAGTTAATCGGGCGTAATATAATACCGCCCCCTGTGGCGACTACTAACTTTTGATAAGCTGATACACCATTTAACACCTGACTTTCTAAATCCCGAAAATCAGATTCGCCCGCCGTCGCAAAAATCTCTGTAATCGGTTGACCGGCTGCCTGTACAATTAAATCATCTGTATCCAGAAAAGAATAACGTAACTTTTCCGCTAAAACCTTGCCTACTGTACTTTTACCGGCTCCCATCATGCCGATTAAATAAACATTGACTCCCTGTAAAAAATTATTAGTCATTATTGTATCTAGTGGTTATCTTGAATGAATTAGAATATTTTAGGATATGATAAAACCTGTTTTACTTTTAATAAAATCAATCAATTTTTGATAGGTAGTGGGATTACTTTGGGGATTAATAATCATATCTTTCATACTGTCGGGCAACCAAAAAGTAATGCGACCATTACTGGCGATCGCAAAGGAACTAATAGAATTCAAATTCATTAACCATTGACTGCGATCATAATCAAGGACAATCCATTCTTCATTTTTCAGGGTGAGGGTGATTTTTTTCTTCAAATATTCTAAAACTTGTGTATAGCTATCTGGGCTATTTTGAGGATTTAAAACAATCGGTTGACTACTATTAGGCAACCAAAAAGTGATCCTTTTATTCGGTTCACTGGCAAAAGCTGAAATCCGATCTAGATCAATTAAAAAAATATTCTTTTCATAGGAAATATTTACCCAGTAAGCCATACGGCGATAATAATTAGTTAATAACTGATAATGGGCAAGAAATTATTTTGATTGACAAAATATAGGTCACTACGCAGTTTATCCATAATTAAGATAAATCATCAAAAAATACAAATATATATAACTATGTATTATCAGGGAGTTAGGGGGAGAATCAGGAGTGATCGACTAAGTTAATATTTTTAACTAAATCTAATTATACTAGATTAATTATTTACCAGGGATAGGACCCCGCCGATTTGTGCCTTGCGATAATTTGAGAAAGTTATGCAAATGTTGCACATAAGGGTTATCTAGGAATATTTCTAATTCTTGTAAACTCTGATTTAGGGTATAACCGGAGCGATAGAGAATTTTGAAGGATTTTTTCAGAATAATCATTTCTGCTTCTGTTAAACCGGCTCGTTTTAAACCGACTTGATTGAGCGTCCTCACTCGGCAAGGACTGCCCTCCACTAACATGAAGGGAGGTACGTCTCTTTCAATCCGGCTCATACCACCGACCATTGCCATTTTGCCAATGTGTACAAATTGGTGAATCCCTAATACTCCGCCAATTACTGCTTTTGATTCGATATGTACATGACCAGCTAAGGCGACGGCATTGGCGATCACTACGGCATTCTCAATTACGCAATTATGGGCAACGTGCACATAAGCCATTAATAGATTGCGATCGCCTATAATAGTTTCTTCGTCATCATGGGTCGCCCGGTTAATCGTCACATATTCCCGAATAGTGTTGTCATTACCAATTTTTACCCCACTATGCGCGCCATTATATTTTAAATCCTGTGGCTCTAAACCAATGGCAGCACCAGGGAATATATGATTACCAACGCCGATTTGGGTAGGTCCTTCAATCACCACATGGGCCCCAATAGTTGTATTTGCCCCGATAGTTACATGATCGCCAATCACAGCATAGGGACCGACCTTCACACTGGGGTGTAGGTCAGCCGTCGGGGAAATGACAGCGGTGGGATGTACTAAAGTTTTCATTAATACCCTCAATTAATCCATTAAGGAGAACATTAATTCTCCTTCTGCTACTCGTTGACCGTCAACCGTAGCGATCGCCTGCATTTTGCCAAATCGACCTTTTACTTTCAATATTTCGGCAGTAATAACTAGTTGATCACCGGGGGTAACGGGGCGACGAAAGCGGACTTTATCAATACCGGCAAAGACGAATAATCCGCCGCTGGCATCGGAGCCTGCCATTTTTTTCAATACTATTCCCCCTACCTGGGCCATTGCCTCGACAATTAATACACCTGGCATTAAAGGGCGACCGGGGAAATGCCCCTGAAATTGGGGTTCATTAAAGGTGACATTTTTAATACCGACGGCTTTTTTACCAGGTACAAAATCAATAATCCGATCAACTAGGGCGAAGGGATAACGGTGGGGTAATAACTGTTGAATTTCCTCAATATTAATTGTAATTTTTTCAGTTGGTGGGTCTAATTCAGGCGTAATAGTAGTTTCAAGAGTCTGCATGGGAATATATTTTTGAGAATATGATTATTTTTACTGGTCAATATAAGTCAATTAGGATTAACTGAAATTAGGTGAAACTTATTATAAGTTAAGTTTTTCCGCAATACTGGTAGCTAATTGAATATGTAAATGATGACTGGCTTTATAGGCCAAATAATGAGCGCGGGGAATTGTCCCTAATAAACTCAAATCACCTACTAAATCCAAGATTTTATGACGGACTGGCTCATTTGCATATCTTAGCGGTGGATTTAACCATTTTTGCTGATCACAGACTAAAGCATTTTCTAAACTACCGCCTTTAATTAGGCCCGCTTTTCTTAGTTCTTCTACTTGATAAGCAAAGCCAAAGGTACGGGCGGGGGCGATCGCTTCGGTAAATTCTTCGGTGAGGGGATACCAACTATACCACTGTCCGCCGATGGGTAGGGGAAAATCAATGCCGTAGGTAAAACGCCAGTCAGGGGCGGGAATAGCGGCGACAAAGGCATCTTCCCGATAGATCCAAATGGGTTGGCTGATGATTTGTTCTGAATAGAGGCATTCTGAGGATTTAGTTAATTTGATTTGACAGTTGTCTTGTATGGCTTCTACCCAGGGTTGGGCGGAACCGTCGAGCAGGGGAACTTCTGGCCCATCAATTTCTATGCGGGCATCTGTTATTCCCAGGGCGACTAAAGCCGCTAATAGGTGTTCAACTGTCCTGACTTTTGCGTCACCTGTCCCTAATTCAGTAGAGAGAGTATGGGAGGCTATTTGATCAAATTTGGCGGGAATTATTGGTGAGTCGGGTAAATCGGTTCTGACAAAATAGCGACCTGTATTGGGTTCTGTTGGCAAAATACGGACGGTGGTAGTAATCCCGCTATGTAAGCCAATGCCAGTTTTTTCTAAGGTTGTAGTTAATTGCATAGGATTAATTTTTGATGAGATTTTTGGTTAAATTTAAGTTTAAATTTAACTCTGATTTTTATTGGATGATTTATTTAATAAAGTTTTAAATTTTTTAATTCTTGTTTTTACTCTTGTTTTGGGTTGTGTTACTAATCCTAAATCATTATCCGTATTTGCACCTGACATTGTATCTATGTTTAAATCAGAATTAGTATTCTGTTCAGCAGTATTAGTATTTGCATCTGACATCGTATCTATATCTAAATCAGGATTAGTGTTTTGTTCAGCAGTATTAGAAGCATTTGATTTAGCTGTAATATTCTCAGCCAATAATTGCAAACATTGTTGATGGTCCCAATACTTAACATGAGCCTCCCCTGCTCCACTAGCCATCGCCATACCAGACTGACCGATAGTACGAGCCATAGATTCCCACCAATTAGCATCTTCCACAATAAATTCATCTCTCAGCAATAAATTAGGAGAAATATTATCACCAAAACTAGATGTAAGGGGATAGGCGACTAAATCAGAAGCATGAATAACATTTAACCAACGTAAAGGTTTTTCTGTATAACTTTCAGCAAAATTATTAATTATTTCCGTCTTAATACCTAACATTGTATTCAGTAGTAAAATTGGTGAACCCATCGTAGTAATAGAATGTAACTTTACTTGACGGTGAGGAGATATGGGCTGTAAACCTTCAATCACTTTTCTAATAGCCAAGGCTGCTTCTTTTTCATCTTGAATAAATCTTTGGGAAAAGAGAATATCCCATAAAATGACAGTTCCTAAAGAATGGGAAATAATATGTAATTCATTGTCGTGTGGGTGAGCTTTCAGAAAGTCATATAATTGTTTAGCGATTTTTTGGCGAATTGACCGACCTTTCTGACTATTAAAATAGGTGAGAAAATCACCAATAAACTTTGATAAAAAACCTTGGCGAAAATCTGGATAACTCAATATATCGTCTTCCCTACGACCTGGGTATTTATCTTTAGCTAACTGTAAGTCTTGATGTACATAATTCCAAACTTTGGCAAAGTCATTTAAAGTATCGCCCCAAAAGCTAGAATAACAATAGGGTAAAATTTTAGTTTGATTAAATACTTCTTTTTGCAGTTTATGAATCAAACTATCAGCATATTCACAATCCCTTGTCGCTACGCCATGAATAAAGAAAATTAACATTTATTTATCTCTCTCATAAATTTTGTATTTTGACCCAATAATTAAAATTAATATTTAGGTCTAAATATTAATCTTAAATAATTAAACAACAAATTTATGCGACTTGTTACCAAAGTTTTCAGTAAATATACATAAAAATCTCTGGCCTTATACCGTCAAATAATCCTAATTAATGCTAATATGATGACTTGTACTGGCTCCGCCAATCGGCCTGGAGCCTCTCTGATGTAATAGGGAAGCATGGCAAAAAAAAACGCTCCGGCAAATCCGGTAAATACCGCAACAACGGATAACCCTGAAAAACAAAAGGCTCTAACTGCCGTACTCAAAGATATTGAACGCAGCTTTGGTAAAGGGGCGATCGTCCGTTTAGGCGACTCGACCCGCATGAAGGTGGAAACTATTCCTAGTGGGGCTTTGACCCTTGACCTGGCCCTGGGTGGCGGCTTACCAAAAGGCCGAGTCATCGAAATATACGGCCCAGAAAGTTCGGGTAAAACCACCCTAGCCTTACACGCTATCGCCGAAACCCAAAGACAAGGTGGTATTGCTGCCTTCGTTGATGCTGAACACGCCCTCGATCCTAGCTATGCCGCAGCCGTCGGAGTCGATATTGAAAACCTCTTAGTTTCCCAACCCGACACCGGCGAAATGGCATTAGAAATAGTTGATCAACTAGTGCGATCGGTTGCCGTTGATATTGTGGTAATTGACTCGGTGGCAGCCTTAGTTCCCAGGGCAGAAATAGAAGGGGATATGGGCGATTCTCACATGGGTTTACAAGCCCGTTTAATGAGTCAGGCACTGCGGAAAATTACTGGTAATATTGGTAAATCTGGCTGTACCGTCATATTCCTCAATCAGTTACGGCAAAAAATCGGTATTGTCTATGGTAATCCTGAAACCACAACAGGCGGTAATGCTTTAAAATATTATGCTTCCGTTCGCCTGGATATTCGGCGATCGCAAAGTTTGAAAAAAGGTACAGAAGAATACGGTATTAGAGCGAAAGTGAAAGTTGCTAAAAATAAAGTAGCTCCTCCTTTTAGAATTGCCGAATTTGATATTATTTTTGGTAAAGGTATTTCTAACGCCGGCTGTTTAATTGACCTAGCAGAAGAATTAGATATTGTGGTGAAAAAAGGTGCTTGGTATAGTTACAACGGCGAAAACTTCTCGCAAGGTCGGGAAAAGGCTTTAGTCTATATGGAAGAAAACCCTAATTTCTTCAATGAAATAGAAAAATTAGTGAGAGATAAATTAACTGAAGGGGTGACAGTTTCCGCTAATACTGTTGGTGTTGTTGATGAACACGAAGATGCGGACGATGAAGAATTTGAGGAAGAACCAGAGATTTAATGGTTATTAGTAACCGCAGTATCAATAGGATCCCCCCTAACCCCCCTTATTAAGGGGGGAAAAGAATTAATCAAAGACCTTCTTATTGAGGGGAAAAGACAACAATTAATCAAAGCCCCCTTATTAAGGGGGTTTGGGGGATCAAGAGAGTATTGGTATATTTCCCTAAATTAAAAATAGCGATAATCACGATAGGGGTAATTAATCAATTGCCCCTATTATAATTTTTGTTGTATGATTTGAAATTATGTGAAAATTTAGACATTCAATAGGTATTGAATAGGTATTAAAAATGAGAGAAGGCATTGTAAAATTACAAAAAAATTTAGCCCAAACTATTGTCGGTAAAGATGAATCAATCCGCTTAGTATTAGTCGCCTTATTATCAGGCGGTCATGCCCTATTAGAAGACGTGCCAGGCGTGGGAAAAACCCTATTAGCCAAATCCTTAGCCCGTTCCATTGATGGTAAATTTCACCGGATTCAATGTACACCCGACCTATTACCCACCGATATTACCGGCACTAATATTTGGAATCCCCGCAGTGGTGAATTTGAATTTTTACCCGGTCCGGTTTTTACCAATGTATTATTAGCCGATGAAATTAACCGAGCCACACCCAGAACCCAATCCGCTCTATTAGAAGTGATGGAAGAAAGACAGGTAACGGTTGATGGTCGTTCTCGCCCGGTAACTAGTCCGTTTTTTGTGATTGCCACCCAAAACCCCATTGAATATCAAGGAACTTTTCCCTTACCAGAAGCTCAAATGGATCGTTTCACCCTTTCCCTAACTCTCGGTTATCCGACGGAAGCAGAAGAAATGCAAATGTTAGAACGCATTTCTCAATCTTTCAGCATCGATGATCTGAAGCCGTGTATTAGTTTAGAAGAATTATTACAACTGCGACAATCCAGTAATCAGGTAAAGGTAGAAAATTCTCTTAAGCAATATATTTTAGACTTGGTGCGAGCCACTAGAGAGGATGACGAAGTAACTTTAGGAGTCAGCCCACGGGGGGCAGTATCTTTACATAAAGCGACGCAAGCTCTAGCCTTTATTGATGGGCGGGATTATGCGATTCCCGATGATGTGAAATTATTAGCACCTCATGTATTATCCCATCGTTTAATTCCTGCCGGTGGTAAACGTTCCCATACAATAGTTGATCGTTTATTGCGATCGCTCCCGATTCCTTAAAGTATAGAGTTTTGATGATTATTGGTGAGGCCGGGCGGGTTAGCATGATAATTTTTGGTAAAAGCCAGGATTGGGTAAAAATCCGCCCCTGCGAGGTTTTGTTTTTTATCTCTAAACCTTCTGCACAAATTTCCTGCCCAATAATCCCTCCGGTTTAATCAATAACATAATAAATAAAATGGCAAAGGCGATCGCATCCTTATAACCAGAAAAATCCGAGGGAACAAACGCCTCAATTAAACCGATTAAAAACCCGCCTAATACCGCCCCTGGAATACTCCCTAAACCCCCTAAAACAATTACCGCTAAACCCTTCAAACCAAAAGCAATACCAAAATAAGGACCAGCTACCCCCACACTAGAACCAACTAAAGCCCCCGCTAAACCCGCAATAAAACTACTAACAAAAAACGTTAAAACAATATATTTATCCGGGTCAATTCCTAATAAACTAGAAGTCGTTGCATCCTCTGCTACAGCTTGCATAGCTTTGCCGTATTTAGTGCGAGTAATAAAATAATTCAGTATTGCCACAATAGTTACCGATACAGTAAATATAATAATCTGCACCGTTCTAATCGGAATCGGTTTCGTAGCACTACCGAAATTAATCACCGATGGTAAACTACCATAAGCATCGGCGGGAAAAGTATATATTTCTGCTCCCACTAAGTATTGAATAATATTAGCGATCGCTACAGCTACCCCTAAACTGGAAACTACTGTTAGCAAAGGATCAGAGCCTTTTCTTCGCAAAGGTCGAAAAGCTAAACGTTCAATCATTACCCCAATTAATCCCGCCCCAATACTACCCAATAACATGGCGATCGCCAGAGAAAATTTAAAGGGTAATTGAGCATTAGCTAATAAACCATTAAAGCCAAACGCCCCGCCCATCAAAGTATAAGTAAAATAGGCTCCTAAAGTGAAAACCGCCCCATGAGCAAAATTAATAATCCCTAAAATCGAAAATATTAAGGTGTAACCCAAGGCAAAAATAGCGTAAACACTACCTATTGATAAACCATTTAATATTTGTTGAATGAATAACGTTAGATCCACGATTATTATTAATAAATATTTTGATAATAAATATTGTAATTTTAATAAAATTTTGATAATGAGGTATCAGTACGAGACAAAAATTTTTTTTCTTCTCCTCCTCCCAAAATTGGGAGAGGGGTTGAGGGCATAAAACATCTTAGTAAATCAACTATTTTTCCCTTAAGTTAAAACTCCGGTTTTTTGAAAAAACCGGAGTTTTCTTATTCTCCCTGTCCCTAAGAGGGTTTCACCTCACTACTCTCCTCAATAAAAGCAATATTCGTCAATGAGCGATAACTATAACTAGGAGAACTAGAACGAGGATTCTTTTGAATATCATCCTTAATACTCTCCAGATCAATATAACGATCAGACACATTAATCAAACTATCACTCGTCATTGACCGTAAACTAACTACCTCAACCCTCACACCCCGATAACTCACAGCATCCACCGCATAGGCTAAATCCCCATCACCACTCACTAATACCGCCGTATCATAAGAACCCACCAAAGCCATCATATCCACCGCAATTTCCACATCTAAATTAGCTTTTTTGGAACCATCCGGTAACTGCACCAAATCCTTAGAAATTACCCGATAACCATTGCGTCGCATCCACAATAGAAAACCCTGTTGCTTCTCATTCGTCCGATCTACCCCCGTATAAAAGAAAGAACGTAATAAACGAGAACCCGCCGTTAAACGACACAACAACTTCGTATAATCAATCTCAATCCCTAACTGTAAAGCCGCATAAAACAGATTAGAACCATCAATGAAAATCGCTACCCGCCCCCGATTTTCTAATACTTGATCCGGCGTGAATATCTCAATACTATTGTGTTGATTTTCAGGAATATTTAACATGATCTTAAACCTCGTTTGTTATGATTTGTGAAAAATTGTATGAATGAAAAATTGAAAAATTAAAAATCGATGAAAAAACAAAAGTAAACTGTCTTATGGGAAAATTTAATGTGTTTATGGAAAATGACAAAATTGATAAATTCTTAAACTGTAATTTGTTCCAACCTTTGAAATACTGGCTGTGCTTTCCCCAATACCTGATCGGCTGGTAAAACCCCCCAATTACTATGGTTAGCAATATTAGGAGTGATCGCACTCACCGTATTAAAATCTAGGTCGTAACCTAATTGTTGATAAATTGCCGTACTTATATTAGGGATAATCGGAGCTAATAAATAAGCCGATAATCTCACGGATTCTAACACCGAATATAATATCTGGGAAACTGTTTCTATCTGGCCTTGCTTATATAAACTCCAAGGAGCTTGGTCGTCTATATACTTATTGCAAGTTCTTACTAGAGTTAAAACACTTTCACAAGCCTGATCAAATGCCAAATTTTCATAAGCATTATTTACTAAATTACCCAAATCTTTACCGATCTCTGACAAAACAGAATCATTGACAGGTAAACTGACAGCATTTAATTGACCTTGACAATACTTATGGACCATATTTAAAGTCCGATTTAAAAGATTACCTAAGTCATTGGCTAAATCAGCATTGAGAATATTAATAAAACGTACTTCCTGAAAATCGCCATCCTGCCCGAATTCTATCTCTTTTAAAAAATAGTATCGCACCGCATCCGAGCCATATTTCTCTACCAAAGCAAAGGGATCAATTACATTCCCTAACGTTTTTCCCATCTTTTTGCCATCTTTGGTAAGAAAGCCATGACCAAATACTTGAGCCGGTATCGGCAATTTGGCAGCCATTAACATGGCCGGCCAGTAGATGGCATGAAACCGTAAAATATCCTTACCTATTAGATGCAGATTAATCGGCCACCAATCCTTCAGAGCATTATTTAAGTTAGGTTCATCCTCTGCATTTAAAAGAGCCGTAATATAGGCTAATAACGCATCAAACCAAACATATAAAGTGTGGGAGGGATCAACAGGAACCGGGAAACCCCAATCGAGATTGACACGAGAAATAGAGAAATCTTGTAAACCTTGACTAACAAAATTTAATACTTCATGTCGCCGACTCGCCGGTTGAATAAAATCAGGATGTTCCTGATATAACTCCTCCAATTGTTTTTGATATTTGGAAAGACGGAAAAAATAATTTTCTTCATCCCGCCATTCTGCTTTTTGATTAGTGTGAATCGGGCAAAAATTATCTTCTAATAAATCTCTTTTTTCTTTAAACTCTTCACAGGATACACAATACCAGCCTTGTTGTTGGCTTAAATATATATCATCTTGCTCCCACACCCGCTGGAAAAATTCTTTCACGATCGCTTCATGGTTCGGAGTTGTTGTCCGACTAAACCGATCATATTGAATATTTAATATACTCCACAGTTCTGCGAACTTTTCCACTATCATATCACAGTGAACTTGGGGCGATCGCCCTAGCTTTGCTGCCGTTCGCTCAATTTTTTGTCCGTGTTCATCCGTACCAGTAATCAATAATACTGACTTACCACGTAAACGATAGAACCGAGCTAAAGCATCCGCTGCAATAGTTGTATAAGCACTGCCGATATGGGGAACATCATTGACATAATAAAGGGGTGTGGTAATAGCAAAGGTATTTTTATTGATCTGCGACATTGATAAAAAGAAATTTTCTTAAAAAATAATTAAGTTGACAGTCACACAGGCAAAAAATATTTAGGAGTGCTAAGTATTTTCCCTTGATGGTTTTTGGCTATTTGATTGCTTTTAATAAAATCAATCAGAATATCTTAATTTATATCTTATCAACTTTAATCAATTGATCTACAAATTTTATATTAATGTAATATTTCCCCCCGTCACAGAATAGAGGGGTAATTAATCAATTACCCCTACCGTATATTGTTCATAATATTTTGTCTGAATAATCTGCCTATCTCACGCCGATGAAATTTCCATGAAATCCTTATGATCATAAATATCTGACATATCGTTAATAAGCTAAAATTATTAATAATAATGTATAGAAAATTTCGATAAACTCAGTATTTTCACTAGGTATTTGCAATATTAATGCTCAATAGCAATTTTTGATCTACCCACAACTTCATGCCCTCACCCCCAACCCCTCTCCCAATTTTGGGCGAGGGGAGCCGGAAATATTAATAATTTCTTTTCCCCCCTTGAATAAGGGGGGTTAGGGGGGATCGTATTGATCGTTACAAAAAAAATAAAGGCAAGAGAATTTGTTAAATACATGACTTAACTTTCCCTCTTACCTCGGAAATATGATGGCAAATCTTAATTACCTTAATTAAGTTTCAACCATTTCTGTGCATTCAGACGCTGCACTAGTCCAAAGACTAATAGATCCAAAGTTATTTTCCGTTCATCCATTAAAAACGGTTCAATAGTAGTTGTCCTCGTACCATTTTCCGCATAGGAAAATACCCGTGGACCCTTAATATCCTGTTTGGGAAAATAAACATAGAACTGCCGTTGTCCTTTCTGAAATTTCCCCACCACCTGCCAACAATCATCGACACCGAGACCAGCCACAGGTAATTTCTGTTTAACTAGGGCCACTTCTAAATCATTCACCCCCTGTTTTGCCAAAGCAACCTGTAGGGCAGGTAAATAATCCTGTTCAATAAATTCATTAAAAGGTTTATCTTCCACCGCCGCCTTCTTTTCCTTAACGGCTTTTTCCCCAGTTTCCGCTGCCACAGTTGCTGGTTTTTCATCAGAATTGGGAGCGGAAGCGGGAGGCTTTTTCTCTGCCATGATTATTTCCTAATAAATTGCTCAATATCAATTTTGCCTGAAATCCTAATAATTAAATTTCAGCAACGGCCCGTTCAACTAAACTACGAGCTAAGGTTTGTACCCCGGTATGTTCATAATAATTAGTAGTCATGTCCAAAAATACCGCTACATAATCTAATTTGTCATCGGCAATATCGACAAAACCCTGTAAATTCTTTACCACATTTTGCGGGGTTAAACTATGGCCACTGACAAAACCAGTCATCCAACCAGATACAGAGTTAAAGGTTTCACCAACAAAACCTAATTTACTTTCGTCATTATTACCAGGGATAAAATCTTGCATCTGTTTAAAGGCAGGATTACTATTCATATCGCTAGGAGTTAACAAACCAACTTGTTTGCCTACCGATTCAATAAAGTTAGGACCCAGCGGTATTAAACCATCTAAACAAACCAAAGCAGTCATCCGCATCAAAGAATCACTGCCGTAACTACCTAAAGCCATGACAAAATCACCAATACTATCCCCTGGAATACCGTTGATTTGGCAATAGGCTAATAACTCAGTTAAAACTTTTAGGGTTAAATCAATGGTTTGTGCTTTTTCCGGTTTAGGGGTGAGATTGTTTAAAAAACCTAAGAAGGAAACATTCTCACCGATTTTATTACCTAGAGCTGCTGCTCCTAAAGCCTTACCAGCTCCACTGATCGTTTGATATAACCAGAGGGCCTTTTGATAACCTTGGGATTTATCATTATAGAGAGTGATGGCCCGTTCCCCGATTTGTTGAATCAAAGTTTCATCGGTTTCCTGGGTAACGACCTTAATCGTATTTTCAAAACCCGTTAAATTTTGCCATTGACCAGGAATCACGAAATCTAAGGCATTCAATACGTTGACAGTCATATTATTTTTTGGTAGTTCATCTACCAATTTAAAAATCGGTTTACTCATTGGTTTTTATACCTCAATTATGGTTTAGGAGAGAGTGAAAATTTGCTAAATTTACTAGTTAATATTAACTAGTAAATAGTGGTTTTATATTTTGCGTTTATCTTACAAGTTTATCACCTAAAAATATTTTGATTAAATGAATATTTTAAGGAAATAGCAACTATTTGACGTTTGCTAAACCATTCAAATTAAACTTTTGAATCCAAGCCTGCCGATCAGCAGCGGTAAAAGAAGGATCACGAGATTGTACCTTCACTTGATAACGATTACCGACTAATACGGCTGTAGCATTCGCTCCCTGTTGGACGGCAGGAAAACCACCGATTTTTTGGGTACTACTGCTATATTTTTGGGCGGCACTAGTATTAGCAGCTAAATCATTAATAGATAACATGGCAACGGTTTTACCACCTTTTTCTAATTTAGCTTCAGCAAAACCAGTTTTTTCCTGTGTATAAATCCGGCTAAAACCATTAGCAGAAGGGGGAAAAAACTGGTTGAATTTGCCACCAGATACCGCTTTTTTCGGTAAAGGTGTGCCATTTACTACCGTGGGAGGAGTTTTGGTCTTTTGTGTGCTAGTTTGTTGAGCCTGATCCCAACGGGAGGGGGTTTTGGTTGCACAACCGGCTGAGATTAATAGTATAAATGCCAATGTAAATGACAGTAAAATCTTGGGCCACTTAGAGCGAAACATGGTTTTCTCCTGGAACTGTTACGTTATTCATAATTATTAGCCTAAGAGATACTAAATATTTGTAAAAATTTGTTGCAATTTTTTTGATTGACCTTGCCTGATATACTAAAAAATATTGATTGCGGTGAATTTTAATAATTTTATAGACATTCTTGTTATATAGGAGTCCTGATTTAATAATGGTTACAGCAGAAAAACAGATATTAAAAATTGCTATTTTAGGGGCAGGTGCTTGGGGATCTGCTTTGGCGAAACTAGCTAGTTATCAGGAACATCATATTAATATTTGGTCTCGTCGTTTAGTTGATTTGCCTAGTAATAATGCTAACCATAATATTAATATTTCTCAAGATTTAGCCGCAGTTTTAGCTGATGCAGATTTAGTTGTTTCAGCCGTATCTATGGCGGGAGTAACAGCAACCGCCCAAAGGTTACAAAATATTGGTCTATCAGAACATACGGTGATCGTCACTGCCACCAAGGGTTTAGATTTACAAACTTCTCAAACTCCTTCCCAAATTTGGCAAAAATTTTTCCCGCAACATTCTGTCGTAGTTTTATCCGGTCCTAATTTATCAGAGGAAATTAATCAAGGTTTACCGGCGGCAACAGTAGTCGCTAGTAATAATGCAGAGGCTTGTAATATTGTCCAAAAAGTATTTGCTTCCTGCCGTTTTCGGGTTTATACTAGTGATGATCCTTTGGGAACAGAATTGGGTGGTACTCTGAAAAATGTGATTGCGATCGCCACAGGAGTTTGTGACGGTTTGAATTTAGGGAATAATGCTAAATCAGCTTTATTAACCAGAGCTTTAACGGAAATTATTAGAGTTGGTAAACATTTAGGTGGTAAGACAGAAACTTTTTTTGGTTTATCGGGTTTAGGGGATATGTTAACCACTTGTAATAGTATTCTCAGTCGGAATTATCGGGTAGGTTATGGTTTAGCGGCAGGCAAAAGTTTAGAGCAAATTTTACAAGAACTTAACGGTACAGCGGAAGGTGTGAATACTACTAATGTCGTGATTAATATTGCCAAACGGGAAAATATTTTAGTGCCGATTGCTTGGCAGGTATATCAATTATTAAATGAACAGATTACGGCAGAACAGGCAGTATTAGCTCTGATGGAACGGGATTTAAAACCAGAATTTATGCGGGATGAATAAATTCCTGACTCACCCCTAATATGGCAGTCGCAGTAGCGATTAATAGTTGTAAATGGGGAGTAGTCAGATCAATAGTTTTCGCATCCTGCCGACTTGTACCTAATAACCCCGTATTTTCTCCTGATTTAATCGCTAATACTTGACCCTGAGCATTTTTAATCCGCAATTCCGCTATATTATTTTGCCGACTAATACAACAAGCATAGGTGCGATCGCCCAAGGTAAATTCTTGTAATTGTTGACTAGATTGATGATTAATGTGATTACCAACTGAATTAACTGGTAAACGCACTCCTAATAATTCCAATTCAATATTAGTCTGACCATTCCAAGTATTTTCCTTTAATTGATAAGCAATATCGACAAATTGCGGTAACGGCAGAAATTCTCCCCATCGCCAAGCGATCACCCGCATAGTAGCACCTTGGATTAAAGTTAATTTCAGATGATTTTTTCCCACTATTTTTTGCTCAGTAATCCGCACATTTGGGGTCCAGAATACAGGTGCTTTATTCTCAATACCACAGGGATGTAAACGATCTATTTGTTGATATAAATCCATATTTATATCAGCTAGTTGGGCTTGAGCGTCAATAGTCACCAGCGGTTTTAAGTATTCTGGTTGAATTGATTGAGCGACCGCTGCCTCTTGTAACCGTTGACGCAATAACTCTAAATTATTTGCATCCATGGAAAAACCACCGGCTGCCTGATGACCGCCATAGTTTGCTAATAAATTATGAGAATAGACTAAAGCCGTATGTATATTAAACTCAGGAATACTGCGGGCAGAACCCCGAATTTTATTAATAGTTTGCCCCTCATGTTCTTCTGTGTCATAAGTACCAATAAAAACCGGCACGCCAAATTTATCTACTAAGCGACTAGCCACAATACCAATTACGCCATGATGCCAACCTTCTTTCACTACTAATAAAACCTTTTCATCAGGATGGGTTTGTCGTCGCTGGCGACACCATGCCACTGCCTCCACTTCTATGTCAGCGCATAATTGTTGGCGACGTTGGTTAATTTGTTCACACTGCATCGCCCGTTCTAAGGCTATTCCTTCATCCTCTGTAGTTAATAGCTCAATCACAATCAGCGGATATGCTAATCGGCCTATAGCATTAATTCTTGGTCCTAAACGAAAACCAATATCATCGGGTTTGAGGGTTTTTTGATCTGTAACTTTTTGATTAACAGGATTCTCAAGATTATTCTTGGTAATATTCTCACTATTCACCCCACACACTTGTATTAAGGCTTTCACCCCAGTTAATTGTGATACTGGTAATAATTTTAAACCCCGTTTCACCCACCGCCGATTTACGCCGGTTAATGGTGCTAAGTCGGCGATCGTTCCCAAGGTGAATAATTCTAATAAGGGATTTTGTAAAATACTCACCTGACCAAATATTTTTGCCAAGCACAGAGCTAAAACATAAGCAACACCGACTCCTGCTAAACCACGATAGGGTGAATCTGGTCTAATTAATTTCGGATTTAAAATCGCATCAGCCGGCGGTAAATTTTCTGGCAAATCATGGTGATCAGTAACAATTACTTTTAAACCTAATTCTTTCGCTCTAGCTATTGGTTCCCGTGCCGAAATACCATTATCAACCGTTAAAATAATTGATACACCCTTGGCTTGACAATCCTCGACAATCCGCTGATTAATGCCATAACCCTCATTCATGCGGCTAGGAATATCATAATCAACGTCTGCCCCTAAATGACGTAACGCCCTGATTAATAGTGCTGTACTAGTCATCCCATCAGCATCATAATCACCACAAATGACTATTTTTTCCCCTGTGCTAATAGCTGTTTTTAATAGCTCTAAACTAATTTGTAAATCAGGAAATTCTTGAATAGGATCCGGTAAATCCAAGGATTCTGGGTCTAAAAAACCGGCTGCTTCACTATCTGTAACTATTTGCCGGTTTAATAATACTTGGGTGATTAACGGTGATAAATTTAATTTTTCTGCTAAAATTTTTGCCTGAGTTGGTTCACTCGGATGAATATACCAACGTTGATTGGGAAAGTTTTTGGGACGATGGTTAATAGGATCAGATGAAGACATTTTTAATAGATTTATATAGATAATTTTAGTTTTTGTAAATATGGGGAGTGGGAGCGTCTCGCTCCCTATCTCTAATTCTTAGCGAGCGAGACGCTCGCAGTCCTTTGTTTCATGATTAAATTATTAAATTCTTCCCAGTAGGGGCAATTCATCAATTGCCCTAATATAAATGGTGATAGTTGACCATTCTTAGGCGGTTTGTTAGAATAGACCCTCGATAAAAAATTTTTTCTCATCAAAATTTTAACAGTAGTTAGCAGTGATTCAAGCAGAAACCTTAGAACTTTTAGAATGGCCTAGTTTATGTCAACAGTTGGCCACCTTTGCCCAAACCAAATTAGGGGCGATCGCCCTAGAGAATTTAGGCGTACCGAGTAAACCGACCGAAACACTGCAACTTTTAGCCCAAACCCAAGAGATTTACAATTTAGAATTAAAATTAGCCCATTCCCTATCTTTTGAAGGGATTGAGGATATTGGTATTGCCTTAGAACGGGCAGAATTAAAAGGTATATTATCCGGTTTAGAATTATTAGCGATCGCCTCAACCTTAGCCGGGATGCGTCGTCTCAGACGGACAATTGATAACGCTAATGAAGTAACTTTGCCCGTAATTACCGCCTTAATTTCCGAGGTGAGAACTTACCCAGAATTAGAACAGGAAATTCATCGTTGTATTGATGATCGGGGCGATGTTTCAGATCGGGCTAGTGCTAAATTAGCCGGTGTGCGCCAACAAATTCGCCAAGTGAAGGAACGCTTAGAAGGCATTTTGCGGAATATTATGCAAAGACAATCCGCCGCTATTCAACAACCTTTAATTACGCAACGGGGCGATCGCCTGGTAATTCCGGTGAAATCTAATTATAAAGATCAGATTCCCGGTATTATTCATGATACTTCTGCCACCGGCTCAACCCTTTACTTAGAACCGAACGGAGCAATTAACTTAAATAACCAAATTCGCCAATTAATGCGACAGGAGGAACGGGAATCGGAAATTGTGAGGCAAATGTTAACCGAACAAATTGAGGCAGTTAAACCTGATTTAGAAAAATTATTAGCGATCGCTACCACTTTAGATATGGCAACCGCTAAAGCTAGATATAGTCTCTGGTTATCAGCTAATCCTCCCCGTTTTATTAACTTAGATGGTGTTAGGGAATTTGTAGAAAATCTTGGTAAGTTAGCCAAAAATGATAGTGAAGAATTATCGGAACTGTTAGAAAACTCACCAGAAGTGACCGTAATAGAAACTACAGAAACCATTTATTTAAAAAATTTACGTCACCCTCTGCTTGTCTGGAAACAGGAAAAAGATCAAGCCAGAGCCGTTATTCCCATTGATGTGAATGTACCTCCCCCCATTCAAGTGGTAGCGATCACCGGACCTAATACAGGTGGTAAAACAGTTACATTAAAAACCATGGGATTAGCCGCTTTAATGGCAAAAGTTGGGTTATTTATTCCCGCCCAAGAACCCGTGGAAATGCCTTGGTTTGAGCAGGTTTTAGCCGATATTGGTGACGAACAATCCTTAGAACAAAGTTTATCAACTTTTTCCGGTCATATTAAACGCATTGTCAGAATATTAGAAGCGATTTGTCCTGATATTGCTAATCCCCTACCTATTCTGAAAGTAAAAAATGAAGAATCTGAAGATTCAGCAGATTTAGCAGATTTAACTAATGATCCTGCCCCTAATATTAGCCGTTCTAATAGTTTAATTTTACTCGATGAAATAGGAGCCGGTACAGACCCAACAGAAGGCACAGCCTTAGCGATCGCCCTATTAGAATATTTAGCGGATCATGCTAGTTTAACTATTGCCACTACCCACTTTGGCGAACTAAAAGCCCTGAAATACCAAGATGAACGCTTTGAAAATGCTTCTGTGGAATTTGATAACCGTTCTTTGCAACCAACCTATCGCCTATTATGGGGTATTCCGGGGCGTTCCAACGCTTTAACCATTGCCGGTAGATTAGGATTAAGTTTAGAAATTGTTGACAACGCTCAAAATTATGTCGGTTTTGGCACAGAAAATATTAATGAAGTAATCGCCGGTTTAGAAGCCCAACGCCAACGACAAGAACGGAAAGCCAAGGAAGCCCAACAACTGTTACAACAAACGGAAAAACTGCATCAAGAAGTTGCCCAAAAAGCCAATATGTTAAAAACCAGGGAACAGGAATTAAAACAAGTACAAGAGGTGGCTATTCAACAGGCGATCGCTTCTGCCAAAACGGAAATTGCCAAGGTAATTAAAGACTTACAAATAGGTCCCCAATTAGCTCAAAATGCTCATAAAGCGACAGTTTCTTTACAGAATATTAGTGAAGGCTTTTTACCATCCCGCCAAATACCAGAGGAGAAAAAACCTAGTTATTTACCAAAAGTTGGCGAAAAAATTAGAATTCCTAAAATCGGTCAAACCGCCCAAGTATTAAGCGGTCCTGATGATAATGATGAGATTACTGTCAAATTTGGCGTGATGAAAATGACCCTATCTTTAACAGAAATTGAGTCTTTAGACGGGCAAAAACCGGAGGTAAAAAAAGCGATTTCCTCGGTGGCGAATACGAAAAAAGTTGCCAGCAAAAATACCGAACCAACGGAACCAACCAGCGAACCAGTGGTGATCAGAACCGCCCGTAATACCATTGATGTGCGGGGGCAGCGGGTGGCAGATGCCTTAATGGAAATTGAGCAAGGAATTTCTCAAGCAATTGATGCGGGAGTATTATGGATTGTGCATGGTAAGGGTACGGGTAAATTAAAGAAAGCCACCCATGAATTATTAGCCGCCCATGGTTTAGTAACAAATTTTACGACTGCTCGCAGGGAAGAGGGAGGTGACGGGGTGACGATTGCTTATTTGAAATAGGTATTTTTGAAAAATCCTATTTTAGTAAAATGTTAATATAAAATAACTATTCAAGGAGAATAAATAATGAGTAACTCTGATACTAAATGGTCTGCTGATGGTAAATCTATTCCTGTATATTCATGAACTAAAATATCACGCATCCCCATAATTTCTCGCCAAGGAATATGAGGATAATTAGCAGTGAAATCTTTAGATAGTCGTTTAGTTGCTTCACCAATAATCATAATGCGTCGAATCACAGCATCTTGTTTTTCATCATTAGCAACAAACTGCTCAAAACTTACATTATTTGTATAAGCAAAAATTTTATTAATAGCGTTTTTAATATCCCAAATAATTTCCTTATCTCTTAGCATAAATAATTCTAGCTGAGTTTAAAATATTCTGGCGACGTATGTAATTAGGATCATTTGCCAAGGCTGTCTTACTCACCAAGTCAACAGCCCGACCAAATAAACCTGCTAACTCATACTGCATTTTCACTTGTAAAATCAGATTTTTCCGGGCAGTTTTTCCATAAGTAAATAATATATCAATATCACTTTTATTCTCTCCCACAAACCGAAAATCATCACGTAAAACAGAGCCAAATACAGCTAGTTCAACTATTTGCCATTTTTCACAAAAATTAACTATTTGTATTGGTACAGTATTTAGCCTGTGATAAATTTCTGCTAAAGATAAAGGTATTTGCTTCTGTTTGAAGTTTTCAACGTCAATTAACATAAGTACCCCAAATAATTTATTGATCATTATCAAAAAAATTAGGAGTAATAAACCATTACCCCTAATATCATAATAAAATAAATTTTAATCCTATCTAATATATTCCTTCAAAATACTATTGCGATTAGGATGCCGTAACTTGCGTAAAGCCTTCGCCTCAATTTGCCGGATCCGCTCCCTCGTCACATTAAATATTTGACCAATTTCCTCTAAAGTTTTCATCCGACCATCATCTAAGCCATAACGTAAACGTAAAACATCCCGTTCCCTCGCACTTAAACTATTTAAAACACTCTCCAAATCTTCCCGTAACAAATTCTTAGAAACCTGATCCTCTGGTGTTTCCCCGTCTGACTCAATAAAATCACCTAAACGGGAATCCTCCTCCTTACCAATAGGAGTCTCTAAAGAAATTGGTAACTGAGCCGACTTAGCAATAAACCGCAATTTCTCAATCGTCATCTCCATACGGGTAGCAATTTCTTCCTCTGTTGGCTTACGTCCCATCTCCTGAGATAAAATCTTAGTAGTTTTCTTAATCCGAGAAATAGTTTCATATAAATGCACCGGCAACCGAATAGTTCGGGATTGATCAGCGATCGCCCTAGTAATAGCCTGACGGATCCACCAAGTCGCATAAGTCGAAAACTTATAACCCTTCTCATGATCAAACTTTTCCGCAGCCCGAATCAAACCTAAACTACCCTCTTGGATGAGATCTTGGAAAGATAAACCCCGGTTCATATATTTCTTAGCAATGGATACGACTAACCGTAAGTTAGACTGCACCATTTTTTCCTTCGCCCGCCGACCAAACGCTAAACGCCGTCTAAATTCTGGTAACGGCATATTAACAGCCCGTGCCCACTCAATATCATAAGGCTCCCGCTGTAACTCATAGACTAAATCCCGGTAAGCATCCTCTAACTTTAATAAATCGGCAATTTTCCGGGCCAACTCAATTTCCTCATCCGCCCTTAATAAACGAATTCGGCCTATTTCCTGTAAATATAAACGAATTGAATCTTCTGTATAGTGTTTTTTCTTGCTAACCGTTGCCGCCCGCTTACGGGTTTTAGCGATCGCTTCTGGGGCAACCTCTTCCCCCACCGCTTCAATATCTATTTCAATATCTATTTCAATATCTATTTCAATGTCTATTTCACTATCGATTCCTATCTCTATTTCTTCAACAATAGGGTTCTTTAAAACTTCTACATAATCTATTTCCTCTTCATCATCTTGTAACAATAGATCTATGTCTATTTCTTCATCAAGATTCAAAGAACTTTCAGGTTTGTCATTGGCCTCAACGGAAAGAATATTTGTTTTCATCATTAAGTCGTTAGCTTGGATCATGCCGTTTTCCTCATGTTCCCTAATAAGAATAGGTTAATTAATTGATAGTAATAATGTCAGAAAAAGAAAGTTTTTTGCCTGGGTAATTTAGCAAACTTGGTCAGTATATCACAGTAATTAATGTCTTTAATTATGACAATAATCAATAACTGTAAATATAAATAAATTGCATTTAGCTTTGATCAGGGCAAGATAACTACCAGCAAAGAGTTGGTATATCTAGTTATAGCAATTACCTTCGGCAATTGTAAGAGTATTTCAGACTTTTTTGACTGTAGGGTTGAATATAACAAAAATAATTGACTGAGCAAGTTCTCATAGTTCAATAAGTAAGAGTAATCAAAACAAAATTTTTTGTTGATTAATGGATGGACCAATGTCTCATGCGACAAATAATTAGGCATGGACCTGTTTACTTTATTTGATTATAGATGCACTTTGAAAATTTGATCATTTCACCTGATAAATTTGTTTGGGTTTGCTATTTTTAAGTTAACTCAACATTTTCTGATTAGGGTAAAAATTTTTGTTAAGTGAAGTTAAGTTTTTGCTGGCAAGCTGTCTTTTTTTATGATTAACTTCATAACTATTCTTTGGTAAAGCTAGTGATCAAGGAAAATCTCTAACGAAAAATCCAACGATAGAGAAAATTTTTCTGACCTTTGGCCTGAATATTTAAGACTTGTTGTTCTAATAAATATTTTTGGCGGGGGGAATAGCCTTGCAGAATATTAATACTTTGGCTGATCAGAGTAGAGGTGGTTAAACCTAGACAAAAACCTAGGCCAATCGCTGCCAACTTATTATAATACAAAGCATATTTGACAGCTACCCAAGTAAAATCATCTATCCATAAAGCTATTTCTCGTCTGAGAGTCCAGAGACTATAAATACCAATGGTTAACCATAAACAAAAAACTATGAACCAACGACGATAGATATTGAATTGGTAAAGTCTATCGATGTGTTGATTGAGATTCGTTTGATCTAATAGATTATTTAATTGATCTAATTGATCTAATTGATCGTCTGATTGTTTTTCTGGTTCTGAATTGTTCATGAATAGCCATCTGAATTGTAGCAATTTTTTTTCAGACTAGTAGGGGCAATTAATTAATTGCCCCTACTGTGTATTATTTATTATAATGAAATTATTGATTAGTTTTCACCCGGAGAAGCCATGGCAACCGGGGCAGACTTATCAAAATTTTCCCGCCACCAACCTAAAAGAGAACTAGCGACAAAAATACTAGAATAGGAACCGGCGATAAAACCAATAATTAAAGCTAAGGCAAAATATTTTAAGGTTTCTCCACCAAAAATCAGAATAGCGACTAAAGGTAATAGGGTAGTAAAACTCGTATTAATCGAACGGGTGAGGGTTTGATTCACCGCTTGATCGACGGTATCGTTAATATTCTGCTCTGGATTGAGTTTTAATACTTCCCGCACCCGGTCATAAATTACCACCGTGTCATTCACGGAAAAACCAATGATCGTTAAAAGGGCAACTAAAAATAAACTATCAATTTCTACCCCAAAAGCTAAACCGAGCATGGCAAATACGCCCATTGTCACCAATACATCATGTATTAAGGCAACGAGGGCAAAGATGGCATAGTCAAATTTAAAGCGAAAAGTTAAATAGATGGTGATACCGAGAAAAGAGACGAAAAGAGCTAATAAACCATCTTGGAAAATTTGTTTACCTAAAGTCGGTCCGACCGTATCAATTTGGGTTTTTGCTGGATCAAACTGACCAAATTTAGCTGTGAGACTTTCTAATAATTTAGTTCGAGTATTTACATCTAGGGTTTTACTACGTATATCCAGGGCGTGTTTTTCTGGTCCGACAATTTGAATATTACTATTCCCCAAACCTTGACTATTTAATACTTCTCGCACAGCGACTAAATCCAAAGGGGTTTGACAACTATTCGGTTGGGTGCAATCTAGTTCTAATTGTAAACGGGTTCCCCCAATAAAATCTAAGCTAGGTTTCAGGGGTGCTTGAATATTGGGGTTAGTCCAGGACATAATCATGGCTATTATGCCACTGATAATCACGAATAAGGATATTGCCCACCAGGTTTTTCTTTGTTTACTAATTCTTAGGTTCATAGTTTACTAGTGATTCTAATACAGGTTTTTTTCAGGTATATGCTTGATCGTGGAATACTTCTATTACGCCATAACTTTTTTTAAGTTAGGACAGAATAATTGAGGTTTACGGAATTGGGGAAAGGTTATTACCCAGAATAAAAAGGTGCGACTGCAAGTTAAGGCGGTAAACATACTGATCATTACCCCTAAACCTAAAGTGACAGCAAAACCTTTGACTAAACCTGTACCTAGCCAGAATAGAGCCAGACAAGCAATGACAGTAGTTAAGTTGCCATCCAAAATACTAGAAAAAGCCCGATAAAAACCTGATTCGACTGAACGATAAAGGGTTTTACCGGCCTGCAATTCTTCCCTAGTTCTTTCAAAAATTAAGACGTTAGCATCTACCGCCATACCAATACTAAGAATAAAACCAGCAATCCCCGGTAAGGTTAAAGTTACTCCTAATAGGGCAAAACAAGCTAAGGTTAATAGACCGTAAATGATCAGGGAAACGTCAGCAATCACCCCCGGCAGCCGGTAATACACCACCATGAAAATTAATACGAGAATTAAACCGCCTAATCCAGCGTAAATACTACGTTGAATACTATCACGCCCTAAGCTGGCTCCCACCGTGCGGTTTTCTACTATTTCCACGGGGACAGGTAAAGCCCCCCCTCGTAATTGTACAGATAAATCTTGAGCTTCTTGAGCGCTGAAGGAACCAGTAATAATCGCACTGCCTCCCATAATCCCTGTTTCAGCAAATTCTACGCCGACCGTCGGTGCGCTTAATAGTTGATTATCTAAAAATACTCCGATACTGCGTCCTGTACCAGCTAAATTCTTAGTTAATTCTGCAAAGTTTTTGCCACCTTCGTCATTAAAACGTAAAGAGACATTCCAGTTATCGCCGACGGCTCCAGCCGCTTTATCCGGGAAAGCGTCTTTTAATTGATTACCTTTAATTGTCGGTGCTTTGAATAGTTTACCAATCGCCTCATTAGCAGCCTGTAACTCACTTAAATTTTTCTCTATCGCCGGGCGATCGCCACTATTTTTTAATCTTTCCTGTTCATTCATTTTTTGCCGTTGAATAGTTAATTCAATCGGTAATTGAGCCTCTGTACCCGGTAACTGTTCCCGAAAATCTAATTGAGCAGTTCCCCCTAATACCCGTTCTGCCTGTTCTGGATCGCTGACTCCTGGTAATTGCACAATAATTTGTTCATTGCCCAAAGTTTGCACAATCGCTTCTGATACCCCTAGAGCATTTACCCGATTTTCCACAATTCTTAAAACTGCTTCCGATACTTTTTCATCAATCACCGGCACATCAGCAGAGGTTTTTAATTGCATGGTAATTTGGGAACCGCCCTGCAGGTCTAAACCTAATTTCAGAGGGATAGTGAATAATATTATTAACGATGCTAATACGACAATAACAATTAAACCTAACCAAGAAGTTTGTTTTTGCATTTTTTAGTTTGATTTACTTTTAATCTGATTTATTTTATTTGTAATTAATCTTAATTTTTAAATTAAAGTAATTTTTCTTAGTATCGTAGGGGCAATTCATGAACTGCCCCTACGGTTGATTACTAGCTATTATAATGTTTTCTGTATTTTCTTCTCCCCTCTCCCAAACTTGGTAGAGGGGTTGGGGTGAGGGCATGATCAAAAACTATACTTTCAGAGCAATCATTTTTTCTACTGCCTCAACAATTTGAGCCGGTTGCACTATCGTTAAACTTTCTAATCCCCCATTATAAGGCGTAGGAATATCCTGGGAAGATAAACGCAGGACGGGAGCATCTAACTCATCAAAGAAATTATCACTAATAGAGGCAATTAATTCCGCTCCAATACCGCCGGTTTTCATACATTCTTCCACAATAATCACCTTATGAGTCTTGCGAATAGAATTACCAATAGTTTCCATGTCTAAAGGTTTCAGGGAAATTAAATCAATTACCTCTGGATCATAACCCCGTTTTTCTAAGGTAGTGACAGCTTGGGTGACATGATGACGCATCCGGGAATAGGTCAAAATCGTTACGTCTTTACCTTTACGGACGATTTCCGCTTTGTCTAAAGGTAATAAATATTCCTGCTCCGGTAAATCTTCCTTTAAGTTGTATAGCAAAACGTGCTCAAAGAATAACACCGGGTTATCATCCCGAATCGCTGATTTTAATAAACCTTTCGCATTATAGGGAGTGGAACAGGCCACAATTTTCAAACCAGGTACAGCTTGGAAATAGGCCTCTAAACGTTGAGAATGTTCTGCCCCTAATTGCCGACCCACACCACCGGGTCCTCTAATCACCATAGGAATTTTGAAATTACCACCGGAGGTGTAACGTAACATCCCAGCATTATTAGAAATTTGATTAAAGGCTAATAGTAAAAAACCCATATTCATGCCTTCAATAATCGGTCGTAGTCCCATCATAGCAGCACCGACAGCCATACCAGTAAAACTATTTTCGGCAATCGGTGTGTCTAATAATCTTAAGTCGCCGTATTTTTTATATAAATCCTTCGTTACTTTATAAGAACCACCATAGTGGCCCACGTCTTCCCCTATAACAAATACGGTGGGGTCACGCCCCATTTCTTCATCTATCGCAGCCCGCAGAGCATTAAATAAAAATGTTTGTGCCATTTGACAGGATTACTTTTAGTTAAGTGATTTAGTTAAGTGATTAATTACCATAAAACAATTGGCCTTGATCCGTCAATTACTGATCGGCAGTAAGGGCGATCGCAGAAAAAGCCAAATAGGAATTTTGACACTCTCACCGTTAAGCCTTCGGCTATAACGGGAGATTCTTGCTTCTTTCAGATTGCCTCTTAACTAGACATCAAGATTACTCTTGATACCCCCGCCAGAACGACTCCACAAGCGTTTTATACTTGGTTTCTACTCCAAGTTACCGTA